>Ga0209597_1000103_pt1 | contig 51133 bp, 36 predicted proteins | sample M_140625_MF_Meta_FD_187316 | JGI IMG/M metagenome (GOLD analysis project Ga0209597, IMG submission 187316) | Freshwater microbial communities from Lake Montjoie, Canada to study carbon cycling - M_140625_MF_MetaG (SPAdes) (version 2) | ecosystem: Environmental > Aquatic > Freshwater > Lake... | reverse complement strand
ATAGTAATTAACCCACTCTGTGAAACGGTTGCTACATTTGTATTGCTACTTGAATATATAAATATGAAAACACCTGTTCTAGATGATGTAGGTGTAGGCAATTGGTATGGTTGGTCTCCATACGTTTGATTCGGAATAGTAAATGGAGTAATTGTTGTAACAGCCTGCGTAACAGTTAAAATGGCAGACGCTGAACCTTGCGAATAGTTAGCTGTAGTGGCTTGTGTTGCCGTTATAGTTACACTACCAACACCAGTAATAGTAACAACACCACTTGATGTAATAGTTGCCACACTTGAATTATTACCTGTATATGTAAATGCCCCATTACTATTTGACGTAGGCTGTGTAATAGTAACAGACTCATTATATGCTACTGACTGTATAGAAAAACTACCAAGAGATGGTGTAGCCTGCGTAACAGTTAAAATGGCAGATGCTAAACCTTGCGAATAGTTAGCTGTAGTGGCTTGTGTTGCCGTTATAGTTACACTACCAACGCCAACAATAGTAATTAACCCACTCTGTGAAACGGTTGCTACATTTGTATTGCTACTTGAATATATAAATATGAAAACACCTGTTCTAGATGATGTAGGTGTAGGCAATTGGTATGGTTGGTCTCCATACGTTTTATTTGGAATAGTAAATGGAGTAATTGTTGTAACAGCCTGCGTAACAGTTAAAGTGGCAGACGCTGAACCTTGCGAATAGTTAGCTGTAGCGGCTTGTGTTGCCGTTATAGTCACACTACCAACACCAACAATAGTAACAACACCACTTAATGTAATAGTTGCCACTGTTGGATTATTACCTGTATATGTAAATGCCCCATTACTATTTGACGTAGGCTGTGTAATAGTAACAGTCTCATTATATGCTACCGACTGTATAGAAAAACTACCAAGAGATGGCGAAACAAGAATCGTGTTAAGTAATGTACTAGTTTTAAATAATTCAGAGTTATCACTTGTGCCATTTCCATTAGTAGCAGACATATAAAAATCATACATTGTATTAGGTAAAAGATTTCTTATAGTATATATATATCCGCTATTAGCTGGTATAAGTATATATTTTACATTATTAGGCTCTGATGTAATATAGTATGATAAATTGTAATACAATACATTACATAATTTACTATTATAATCACATACATATCCATCAAACCACTCTAGTGTAATTGTAGTTGATGTAATCTCTGAAGATAATATAACCGGAATACATGGTTTCCCTCCAGCGCAACTATCTACAACCGGTTTCAACTTCACATAATAATTCCCCGCCACATTTGTTCCCTGATATTGCCCCTGGTTTGCCGCCGCCGCCCCCGCTGCACTATAAAACGAACTCCCGTTTAACATCACCGTATCCGCCACCAACTTTCTAAGGCGCGTCGCCCCCGATACTGCCCCCTGTTTCGCAAAGGCGACATTGTTTGGTTTATATATCGTTTGCGACACACACGGTTTATTGTATAGTCGTATTGGCGTATATTCTACTGGCTCCACTACTTGCGGCCCCAGTGGTGAGTTATTCGGCCAAAGTGGTTCACCATCCGCCCCAAAATATGTAGAAGTATCGGCGCGATTCGTGGAAATATTTTGCTCATATGTTTGGCATCTTGATTGCTGCTTTGCGAAGCTATCAGCATAATATGCCTGACTATTATATGCTATAGCGCCCTTAATTCTATTGTTCTGTGGGGAGCAATTAATACAGTTGGTATTATATAGACCGGTCAATACTTCATATACTGGTGTTAAAGGGTTGGCGACTTCTGCAGGAGTAGCATTAGAAGGCACACGATTAAACCCATTGTTTTGAATCGTGGAATCATTGCGTGGCTCCGAGTATTGATTCCCTTTTGTTTCATAACTGAATTTATTATTTGCTATAATATAGGAATTGCCGCCTTCATTGTCTACACAGGCACAGTTAGGGTCGTGATGATACACGGTTAATCCGGGACGATCTAAATCGACGATACGTGCTGTTCGTGAATTGTTTGACGGACCTTTGCCATTATTATTATAAACACGTAGTTGCCGGCGCCAATGCTTTAATGGACGGGCTTTGAAATCAGGGCCATTAAAATCTGCCTGGTTTATATTCGCATTCATACCATTTGCGTTGGGACGCGTCCATCCCGGAATAATGTACGTCCCTGTATTTACTTTTGGGGGATAATGCGGAACCTTTGTTGTAATAAGCGTATCAGATGTTCTAAAATTCAGCGGGGCATTTATAATTGTTGGATGTTCGGTGTGTTGTGGTTGCGACATCGCCTTACTTATTATATGTATTTAAATAAATATATATTTATAAATAGTAGTAATACTAAATACTATTTATAAGAATTATGAGATTTAATCGGTTGGTAAACCACGTGGTGAACAACATTCACCGTTACTATCACAGGAATCAACATCACAATCTCCATCCAGACGACAAGCTGATGATGAAACAGGAATATTTCTACTTGATAAACTCATGAGACTGCTTAATTCTTTAAACAAATATTCATAACATTTATAATAATATGAGTTAGGAGCAAGTTCTCGTATTTTATTAAGCTGCTCACATGTTACACCCGGAGCAAGCGCAAGTTGATCCATAAGCGAAATAGCCTTTTGTAAATTTTTATATTTTTGTAATACATCTTGATTGATAACTCCTGTGGGTATTTTGCTCGACTCAATCAATTTCTTAATTCTTGCCCAAAGATAATTTAAAAATTTTAATCCCGTGAGACCTATATATCCTGACGATGTTCCATCAGGTAGTAATAATTCTATCATATATTTATAAGCCTGTTGTAATCTATAATCATATAAAATCGTTGGATCTATTTCAAGTCCATCAACTAATAGTTTAAATCTTTCTGGCCGACTATTAGCTATTGCGGTAACAATAACTTCAATAATATGATTACTATACGGGCTATGCCGTTCATCCCCCCCTCTTAACACCCTTCGCCGTGTTACACCGCGCCTCTTTTTAATATATTTTCGGCTCCTTGTTTTCTTATATTTATTATGTCTACTATATTTACCTCTTTTTTTAACTTGCCTTCTACGTGTTAATCTACGCATCATTTATGCGCTTTGTATATACTATATATCTATATATAAAGTATATTATTTTATTTTCGGCATATGTAAAACCGAAGTAATACACAGCAAAAATATTATAACCCACTACTTATCTTCCTACTCCCAAAAAATAAGTCAATCCGGTATTATATTGTTTTTCTAAATCAGATGATTTAAATGGGAAACAGACGGTATGATTTTGGCGATATATAGCACCCAGATTCTTTTGCGAGCATATCGGCGGCTGATACTTGCTTTTCAAGAAATAAGGCGTATCAGATACTCCGCGGTATGCACACGAACTCGCCCCCTCAGCTCCAAATGCCGCCCTCAATGACGCTGCATTCGTATTCACCGTCGTCTGTTTAAGGCGATCCAATCGTGTGCTACTGTCTACCGCACCTTGGCACGCATATTGCCTATTATTCGGTTTAAAAATAGTGGTGCCTGCTTTGCGACCATTACACGTCCGGGTGCTTTGCGGATTATATGCGTCAGTTGTAGCAAATACTTGCGAACCATTGGGCGAATCCGATGCCCATTTAAGCTGACCATTTGCGTCATAATAATCGGCATTAGTTCCCTGTATCGGAACAGTAAGTAGTTTTTGTTCATACGTATTTGTGCGTGATTTCATATAGGCTTCGTGGGTTGTATAATACGCTTTGCTAAGAAGTGTAGTGGCTGGTTTTATTACTCTTGCCGGTGGAGTACAAGAAATACATTTCGTATTATACCTGCCGGTGAGAATCTGATAATTTTCGTCGGTTCCTTGGGCTGCCGCGGGATTACCAACCTGGACATAACCTTCATTCTCTATTTTGACGCCATCATTTAGCATATCAGTGGTCAAACTATTCTCGCCTTGTTTTGTGAATTGTTCGGATATAGTATAAGCGTTTCCACCGTTTAGATCGGCACAGGCACAGTCGTTGCTTGCGCGATATACTTCGCCACCGGGTGTAGTGGCGAGATAAATACTGGCTACGCGACTTCCTGAGGTAGTTATTCCACCAAATGTAGACGGACGTAATTGTCGCCGCCAATGCTTGATAGGACGCGCCTTAAAAGCGGGACCGTTTGATATTTGGTTCTCAGTTGAATTTGTATCTACTCCATTAGCTAAAGGCCTACTCAATCCGGGGATAATACTTACAGCGGTGCCGTCTTTAGTAGCATAATGAGGAACTTTAGTAGTTATTAATGAATTTGATTTGCTAAAATTCAGGGGATTATTTATTCTTGGGCGAGTATTCGTCATTATAGTTGTCTATAGTTATATCTATTTCTATATTTATATTAGAATATAATATTATAAATGTTATAATATTATATACGAAAAATAATAAATATACCAAAATATACTGAATATGGAATTTATAATTACAGGACTATTTATCATATTTTTTAGCTATATATTATTATATTCATTGTATAATTTTTTGTTTAAAAGATCTATGATAGAAGGTCTGGAAACTGAAAGCGATAATAAATCTGAAAAATCCACAGATGCTGATACGAACGGCGACAAAAAACAAAAGGGTAATAAATCGACATCTGATGATAAATCGAAAGCTGATGATGCTGCAAATTTACAAAAAGCCCAAAAGGCTCAGGCAATGGCGGGTAGGGCCGACACAAAAATAGCCGCGAACAACGCCAAGCATAAAAGTATGACTTATGCTGGTGCTAATGCGTTAGCCCAAAACTCTAATAATCCATAACACTGTAAGTATTTAAAATATAACTATAGACGAAATAATTATTTATTTAATATTTTTATTGTAAAATCTATAAGTAATTAAAAAATTATATAATTATATACATCAATAATAATTATATAAACTAATATTAGATATAATGAGTCAACCCAATAATAATTATCCATATTATGCTAATATTTTAACCCCATCACAGCTTGGTATGGGTCCTGGTAGTAGTTTAAATAATATAGAAGATGGTGTCGCTGGCTTAGTCAATTATATAACTTTATTAGTAGAAGGAACCTCATCTGCTTCGAAGACAGGGGCACCTTTAGGTAATCAATATTTTTTACAAACAAATCAACAATGTGTAAATACAGATGGTTCGACAGTTACGCGAAGTCTATATATAAATAATGTGCCTTCTGGTGGATTGGGATTAATACCCGATGGAGCAATGGGGCAAAATTTTTCGTCATTTCAGGGCCTTCTTCCTGGTGCGCTCGAAGACATTTTATCTTTGAGTCAGATTGATTTTATGTCGGCATTTACTAATGTGGGTCTTCCTAAATGTCAGTCTGTGACTCTTCAAACGATTGATGTTAATAATAATGTAGGATTTGGCACAGGGTATGTTGCTTTAGATGATTTAAATGATGTGCCACCTTGTGTTTTTCAAAATGGGTATAATCCAGCAACACAAACATCTTGCTCTGAAGGGTTTATGGTGGGTTTAGGCGGCAATAAGGATAATGACAGTGACAGCGATAGTGATGGAGGAAATCGAAAAAAGAATAAGAATAAGAATAAGAATAAGAAAAATAAAAATAAAAATAAAAAAAATAAGAAAATTAAACTAGGTGGGATTAATAATGATTCTAATAATGAATATAAACCAGTTAAGATGCCAGACGATATATTCTTAAAAATACTTATATACACAATTGGGGCTTTCGGGGTATATTTGGTGCTTAAATTATTGGCGAATATGTATAAAAAGCGTAGCTAAGTGGGGTATCGAAAAGCGCGTATAATATCGTTTAATTATTACAAACAATTAAATGATATTCGATTCGACCCACCGTGCGATTATTTACGACGTTTGTGCGTATTCCTTTTCTTAGATCGACGATGACCGCTCCCCCCGGCGCGTCCAAATCCCATTGCTTGATGCCCCCCGGGTCCTACTGAGAAGCCACCCCTTTTTGACTTGCTTCGACTTCCACGACTTCCGCGACTTCCGTGACGTCTTCTACGACCACCACCTCCTTGGCTACTTTTTAAGTCTGGCATTTCATTCTGTTTTCTCACTAATGTGTCATCTACTGAATCTAATGAAGGCGCTTGTCCTTGTGGTGCTGCCACCAAAGGTGGTGGTAGCGCTTTTCCTTGTGCTGCCTGTGCCGGTGCTAGTGCTTGTGCTTCTTTGGGTGGGACATTTGCTGGAACCTGCGCCTGCACATCTACCTTTGCTGCCGCTGGATCATCTTTTTTACGAAAAATACCAAATGTTATTTTATGAAATAATTCTTCAAACATGTTATATCACTTATTAAATTATATATTATAAAAATATATTAATATACAATTATTACATTATTAACCTCTTACAACTTGAATCGTTTATACAATTCAAAGGCGGCTAAACCACCAAGAATCTGTGCCAAAATGTATCCAATGAGATCCTGCTTGGGCAACTTGCCGGCCACAACCATCATCACCGAAACAGCGGGGTTAAAGTTGCCACCAGAAATCTTTCCTCCGAGGTAAATAGCTAAAGCAAGAGCGGCACCGATAGCAAGGGCGTTGTTGGTGGCGATGATTATATACAAAAAGAACAGAGTTCCCAAAAACTCGACTAAATACTTATTAAATGTCATTTTATTATATAATAAAATAATAAAATAAAATAAAATAGAATAAAGTAATTAATAACTATATAATTAATTGGTTTGTATTTGTATTTGTTGTGGAATAATTACAAAAATTGGAAGTCGTTTTATTCCTAAAAATTGTGAGTCAGGTTTGTTTATTTCTCGAATAATATCCGAAGTATCATATTCTTCAAAAATTTTACTCCTATTTTGTTGAGCTATAACAACTGTCCCATTTGCCACATATACTACAATTGCTACGTGACCATAATTCCCATTTTTTATATTTCTCTTCCAGAAAATAATATCTCCTACGCGGATACTATTACTTGACAAGGGAATATAACCCGCATTAATTGTATCTAGTGCTATAGTTTTATTTGCTATATTGGTAAGAGAATTAATTTTATAAAACATTTCATATGCGTCTATAACAGATTCAAATGTTAATCCATAATATAAATTAAAATATCTGCGAATTAATTCCACACATTGACACGGTATACCATATAAAGAAACACTATTTTTTTTACAGTTTTTATATATTATAAGAGGGGGGTATATCATAATATAATATATGTAAATATGTAAATATCTAAATATAATCTTCAAGCGTATAAATGTCTATCTAAATATTTCAAGTATTTCAAGTATTTCAAACATATATTTGCCGATTCCCGGTGGATGAAATGCGAGAAGATCCACCCGATTGAAACGGGTTATCAATAGCGCCCTTCTTTTTAGGTGCTACACATCCGCCATTGCGGCATCTTTGGCGGCGGATATTACGAATTGTGTTATCATTATTTTTGGTCTGATAAGGAGCATTTGCTGGGAGCCCTACTTTATATGCTGACTGACCAATGGCATTATACTTAATCATATTGATATACTGATCGCCGCTAACAGGAACAGGAATAGGTTTACCGGCTAATACGCGCCGTTGATAGTGACTATGAAACATACTAGTGGTGTAGTTTGTATTGCTTGCTACTTTGCTAGTATTCACATTCGTCGAATTCGTGGAATAAAAATTCTTTTGCGCATTTACAAATGAAGCACGAGCATTTGCTACATTGCCAGTCTGGTCGGTCGGGTATTGTTGGTTCGGGGCAGGAGCTACACAAGTTTGTATTCCATTATTGCCACGCTGTTTTATAAGAACTGTTTGTGTAGGTGGGCCATTAAAATAGTATTGTAGTTTCTTAACAGGCACTGATGTCATTTATGTATGTATGTATATATATATGTATGTATGTAAAAATAATTATTGTATATATTTATATGTATATATAATAATAATATTATATATACGATAGTTTATTATATAAAACATATTCACTAAAAGATCACTAAAATCAATTCTAAGAACGATGGACACGTCTCCAAGGAGACTGAGAAGCACTAAACTGATCGCCACCAAAACTGAAGTCATTGTAGTTCCTGTTGATAGCTTGTAATTTTTTAAACCGAACGTAGTCGGATCCGTCGTATACAAAACGAGGATTACAAGTAGCAGACGGAATGCCAGTGTTATCTTTGTGTGCCTGAATAGCTCCACCAAGGACTTTATAGCCGGTAAGACCACCACGGACATTATTTACCTGATTCGACCCACCAGAAGTATAATTTTGCCTGGAAAGAAAGTCTCCGGCGTTATTCACAACGCGAAATGGGCCTATAGCGCGCTTGTATCCATTTATAGTTCCTGTAGCGGCGGCACCATTCCAGGCTTGAACTAAAGAAAATCGGTCAATCGAACGCTCGCTGCTTCCGACCATACCGCTTCCACCATATGCTCCGGCACCGCCGCCAATTAATGTTGGTGCGATACCGGGTAAACCACCTCCTAAGTTTGACATTTTATTATGTTATATTATATTATATTATATTATATTATAATAAAAATACATTAAAAAATTAACAGTAAATAAAAATAGTATACATTAAAAATAGTATATGCTAAAATAGTATATCGTATAGTTTTATAAATGAATGATGCCTAAATAATATTCAACAACTACACGATTATGTCATAATCCTTGGCGCAATATTCATCGTCTGTAATTCCTGAAATAGTAGTTTACAAGCATATGGTATTTCTACATATGCGAAGTTCGTCCGATTGTCGCAAGTCCTACAGCAGTGAATTCCCATTTTATCATTATAAGCGGCAATCATACCACAGTCGCGGCATACGTGAACCTGATATTTATCGGAAGCATCATACAAGCGTCCGCGTGTAAATCTTGCCGCTCCGTGTGAGACCATACAATTGTGTGCGACGATTCCATTTGCGAGAAACGAGTGTGTATTTTCTACACTAATATCATATACTTGTTTGGGACCGACCGGGATTCTTGAGACGACAGTTAGATTCATTGTTGGGATAGAGCCGCAGTCGCGCGTTACGCCATAGTTTCCGGCATCATCATCTCCACTCATGGCAGTATCCGCATCCACGTCAACATCCAAGTCAGGAAGACATTTAATACTTTCATTTTTGAACCAATCTAGTGCACCGATTTTTTCGAGGAATTCTTCGGCGGTGGGGAATCCTTTTGCCGTGAATTTGCCGAATTCTGTTCCTTTGATGAGGTGATCGGTAATATCGTGCGTGCTGGGAATAGCATATTCGTGTAGAAGTCCTTCTGTTTTCTTCAATTCTTCGACGGCTTGAATAATCGCTTTCTTAGTTGGAACATTTTTTTCGGGAGTTTTTTCCTTAATCTCTTTAAATTTTGTAATTTCATTGACACGATTTACCATCCAGTTGTGTTGTCGCGTCACTTCCTCGCGCAGACGACGATAAGATACTCCGGCTTCCAAACGTTGAGATTTATGACAGCAATATCGAAACCCAACTTTTTCAGAGAATGGGATCAATTGTTCAATGGGAAGATGGAGCGTCAATTGAAAGCTTCGTCCTGATTTGTCTGCTTTATCTTTTTCTTCGAATTTTTTCTTAGAGCAAGATGTCTCTTTTGGTTTTTGAATAGTTGTATTATGAATACCACATTTAGCAAATAATTTCTGGATATCTTCAAACATTTTTTGTAATGATTCGCGATGTTCGTATGTTTTAGACTTTGAAAATGAAACCGATGAAAGGATGTCGCGTTTCCCTCTGTGCATCGAAAGAACACAAGTGTGTCCATCCCCACCGAACATCCCGGCAAGAAATTCGCGAACAATAGGGCGAGGGCATTTTTCATCCAATATGAAGTCAGGAAGAGTTCCGGGTTGATTTATTTTTCTGCCACGCAATAAACCTTTTATTTCAATAATATCGTTCATAAGAATGGTTGGAATATTAATAGTATAATAGTTTCCAGATTCAAATTTTTTCTGATTGATATCGCAAAATAATTCCAAATCATCTATTACTTGTTTTACATCTAATATATGACCAAGAAACAATGTTCCAGTACCCTTAGCACTAATACTTCCATCTGTAATTAGTAGTCCAAGGATACGAGCGAATGCCAAAGACTTCATAAATTCTTCGCGAGTATTTGTTTCAAGTATTCTAGTTCCATATTGAAGAATCCATCCTGCACATTCTTCTAGTTCTTCTTTCAATTTCATAACAGGATAGCTTACACTTGTCTTAATCTTAGTATAATTCAATTCGATATCTTTTACTTTAACCCAGGTATTATCTGATATTAAAACTGGATGATCTTCAGTACATGTAATCTTTCTTCCATCTTCGAATGTTACTTCAACACAATCACGTGTTCCTTTATTCATAAACGCCAACTGTTTGGATGGTATCATTCCATTTTTTTTTTCGCTCCAGCCAAGAACATTATCATTTAAATTTTCCATTTCTTCAATATTAATTGATAACCCAGAATTCAGAGAGATGGATGTGCCTACCGTTAAACAATCCCTTTCCATTTCGCCAAACCGTAACCCTCCATCTCGCGAACGGCCTTCTGCCGGCTGTCGTGTAAGATTTACCATCGGTCCAATTGAACGACTATGTTGCTTATCATTTACCATATGCTTGAGACGCTGATAGAAGGCAGGCCCTATGAAAATATCGGACTCAATCTGTTCCCCAGTCATTCCGTTGTATAGGATCTCATTTCCGTGACATTCGTGTCCGACCTTTAGCAATTCCTTTCGAATATCTTCGACGGCAAGCTCGCCAAATGATGTGCCATCGCCAAAGAGACCGAGCTGGATCAGCACTTTACCGAGCAATGTTTCCTTGAGTTGCCCAATCGTCATACGAGACGGAATTGCGTGTGGGTTGATGATAATATCGGGGCGCATACCATTGGCTGTGAAAGGCATATCTTTTTCGGGGATGATGTTACCTACAGTGCCCTTTTGCCCGTGACGCGAGGAAAGCTTGTCACCGATTACAGGTTTGCGGGAAGTGCGGATGCGGACTTTTGCGATACAGTATCCGTCGCCATTTCGGTCGATGAAGTTCTTGTCAATATATGACTCCTCCGTGGTGCGGTGAATCTTGCTATGATCTTCATATTTGATCAGCTTTGTATGGTCATTGCGATTCTCCTTGATCGGGACGACTTTCGCGATAATGATGTCGCGGTTTTCGATAAATGTATTTTCGGGGACGAGACCCTTGTTGTTGACCTTATCGTAGTTGCCGAATTTCATCCCCTTGGTCTTTGATGGGTCGGGCTTACAGCGGATCTCTTCGTCGCCATTAATCTTCTTGTCCTCATCCTTTTCGGTGTGATAAATCGTGGCATTGAATAACCCGCGGTCAATCGAACCATTGTTTACGAGAATACTATCCTCCTGATTATAGCCAGAGTATGTCATAATTGCGACAATGACAGCCGAACCAGAAGGGATTTGGTCTAGTTTAATCATACCCATAACACGAGTATCCACGAGAGGACGGCTCGGGTATGTAAGAACATAGGCAGTCTTGTCCATACGATTTTGATAATTTGTCACATACATTCCCATAGCTTGCTTACCCATCGCACATTGATATGTGTTCCTGGGTGACTGATTATGCTCAGGAAACGGAATACACGAAGCAAGAATTCCGAAAATAGTGCTTGGGTGAATTTCACAATGGGTGTATTTATAGATATAGTTAGTATCCGCCTTCTTTACCAATTGAGCAGGCTTCATCGAAATCATACTGAAATTCTGTTCTTCAGGATCAATATATTCGAGCACTGCTTCATCGATTTTGGTGTCGGTCAATAAATCATCCCAAGTAAGGTTGCCGGCATTGAGCTCACTAATAATTTTATCGGTGATGAATATCTTATTGTTTTTCACACGCAAAACAGGACGCGTTAGACGTCCGGCGTCATTACAAATACGTATCTCCTTATTTTTAATGTCGAATATAATAGATGTGTAAATGTTGATAATTCCTTTCGACTTCTTGTCCTTAAATGTATTATATAACTCAATCGGCTCAGCGGTGTTTCCGAGCCACGCCCCGTTTACAAATACTTTTATATTTGAATACATCTCTTTCGGATTTACCCTTTCCATACGCGAAATAAAGGGCTCCGCGTGTTGGTGTAATGACTCAGAATTGCTTGGTGTCGTGATATGCGTCATATAACTGATATTTTTTACAACACCAACGCTGCCACCTTCTGGTGTCTCAGCGACGCACAAGAATCCCCATGTCGTATTGTGTAACTTGCGCGGAGCAATGAGTTTGCCACTTTTATCGACAGGTGTATTAATGCGGCGAAGATGGCTAAGACTTGAAACATATGTAAGACGATTCAGCACCTGTGCTACACCGACCTTGTTGCTATTCACATTTTTAATACCGAAGTCGCCGGTGGAGAGTGCGCGTTTAATTCCATTTTCGATGGTCGTAGACTTGATAATTTTGTAAATATTGGTCTTGTTGACGATACTCATATGGTCATCGGTAGAGCGCCAAGATCCGGTATTGATTTCTTTGACGATTTGCTTCGACATATCCTTCACTAGCTTATTGAAATAGTTGCGAAATAGATTATTCAATAAGGCACCAGTCAGATCGACGCGCTTATTTACATATGAATCGCGATCATCTTGTTTAGAAATATCAAGACTAGATTTTATAAGACGATTGACCATATATCCGAGAAAGTATATTTTCTGCGTCATGCTGTGGCAATGCGGGAATAAATCATTATTGAGCACGTCTTGGGCGAATCCTCGTTTCTTTAATGCGCCGGCATCTTTGTCCATATTCATCGGAGTAAACATCACGTTTGTTGTGATAATTCTTAGCGCATCTTCTTGTGTCATTGATGTATTTGCGTCGATAATTGATGCTTGGAGCGACTCGAGAATTTGGGCATCTTGTTCGATATCTAGTAAGATGTGTTGGCATATTTCTTTGTCCGAATTAATTCCGAGTGCGCGAAAGACGACAAACAGAGGCACGGGTTGTTTAATACGCGGGATCTGAACATAAATCGGGTGACCAAAGCCGTTATTTTTGCTGGAAATCATAATATTAATTTGCTTCGGTGAGATACATTTAGCGGTGGGAACGGATTTGATTTCGGCAGTCCAAGACCATTTATTGTTATTTTTCGAAGTATTAAAACAGTATACGCGATTCTCGGCTGCGCGTTCTTGACCTAGAACTGTTTTTTCGCTTCCATTAATAATAAAATAACCCCCGGCGTCATGCTTGCATTCTCCAGATACATTATTATTAATATGTGTATATTGATTCAAAACACAAATCGACGACTTCAACATGATTGGCAATTTGCCGATATGGACCTTCGGGATTGACTTGTAGTGTGTTTGCGTATTTTCCAAGTTTTCCCCTGTTCTAATGATATAGCGAATATTTATATCAATTGTCATAGTAGACGCGTATGTGAAATTTCTTGAACGTGCGTCGTGGGGGAACATTATTTTAGTAGCACCATTATTTTCGTGAATTTGAGGGCGATACAGATTGAATTTGTCAAATGTAATCTCCATTTCTAATTTATTCTTCCTTGATTTTCTACAGTAGTCGTGTTCTGAAGCAACAGATACTGTATTGAACATGTCGATTGTTTTCTGAATTTGATTGTTGACAAAATCATTGTATGACTCGATCTGGTGTCTTACCAATCTTTTCAAATGTTGATTTTTGAAGTATGCTCCGATAATCGCCCAAGGTGTTTCGACATATGGGAGTGGACGTGAACTGTCAATTACCTCTAGTGTATTTCTAATTTTTTTACTGCTGGATTCCAGTTCGGCCTCTTTTGCTGGCACCACTGCTGCCGCCAGTGTCGCTGCCACCGCTACCGAAGCTGTTTCATCTTTGGTATGTGTCATATCTATTTTGCTTTGCTTTTTGTTGAGCCGCGATAATGCTATCACCCCCTTACCTCCGGTTTTTTCGGATTTCAAGGATGAAGAAGGTTCAATTGATGTAATCTGTAATTCAATATTATTATCATCACCAATATTCAAATCTACGCAAATATCTTTTGTATCCTTTCCTTTCATATGACTTGACTTCGAAGATACCGAAGATGTTTTTGATTTTGACATTTGATTTTGGCTGAGACGTGTGTTATTGAATTACTGCTTATTTATTATTTCAATTTATTTTTAAGCATATTTCCGACAATAATAATAAATCATAAATCATAAATAATAAATAACAAATAATATATAAAAATAATGTTATAAATACACTTATAGTATTCTTATACACAGTATGACCAATCCAGAGAATAATAATAAAAAACGTGTCAGAAAATGTTTCAGGGATTTTATAGATATAATGGATACTAAGTCTAATTATTATATTATGTTTTCACATTTAGCCGACACTCCAAATGGTTCAAATGGTTCAAATGATCAAACCAATAATAAAATAGAAAAAATAAACAATAATGCCAGCAATAATGCCAGCAATAATACTAGTAATAATACTAGTAACAATACTAGCAATACTAGCAATAATATTACAAAAAAGTATGTATCAAAAAACGCTGACAATATTCCTTTGCCGCCGCCCCGCGACAATCCTGAGTGTATATATCATAGCTCTTCAGAAACACGTGAAACGGGAGATACGGGAGATACGGGAGAAAATGCGAAATTCAAATCAAATAAAGAAAATGAGAATATAGTAGCACAAGATGAAGTAGAAGTTGTAAAAGTTGATATAGACGATAAACGTGCTTGTTATGATGCGAATTGTTCAAAATGTGGGCATCGTATTCCTTTTAAAATTAATAAAATAGATATAGATGTTGAAATAACAAATATTGGGGATCTAATAAAATTGTGTAACGATTATAAGTTGGCAGAAAATATTGAATATAATATTAATATGAAAGCGCTACATAAAATAAAGCCCGATCTGATTGAATTAAATAATATGATAGGTATGAAACATCTGAAGGAAAGTATCGTCGATCAGTTGATATATTATTTACAGAATCTACATTTACCTATTTTTGATAATGGAAAATCGGTAAATAGTGGCGATTTTTTACATACTGTTATTTATGGTTCGCCAGGAACAGGTAAAACGGAGGTTGCCAAAATAATTGGGCGAATATACAGCAATCTTGGTATAATTAAAAGTAAACAAGTGGCAGCATCCTCATCCTCATCACCATTGCCATCATTAATATCAGCGGCGGCGTTATCACCCCGAACCTTATCATCTATTGTATCCGATAAGAAAAAGGCATCTGCATCATCATCTTCGTCATCATCGCGCCCTAAATTTAAAAAGGTTACAAGAGCGGATTTAATTGCCGGTTATTTAGGACAAACGGCATTGAAAACCAAAGATGTTATCAAAGATAGTTTAGGTGGTGTATTATTTATAGACGAAGCATACGCTCTTGGTAATACGGAAAAACGCGACAGTTTTGCGAAAGAGTGTATTGATACATTATGCGAGGCACTGAGTGATAATAAAGATAATTTGATGGTAATTATTGCTGGTTACGAGAAGGATTTGAAGGAATGTTTTTTTAGTTATAATGACGGACTTGATTCGCGATTTACGTGGAGATTCAAAATTGATGATTATACGTCGGAGGATTTAAGAGATATTTTTATTAAAAAGGTGAGTGATTTTGGTTGGTCTGTTTCGGAAGAAATTAAAGCGGAATGGTTCGAAAAGAATATGAAATATTTTAAGTTTTATGGGAGGGATATGGAAACGCTTTTTTCTAAGACGAAGATTGCTCATAGTAGACGCGTATTTTGTAAACCGGAAACTGCAAAAACTAAAATAACGATGAAAGATTTAGAGAATGGATTTGAACTATTTATAAAAAATGATGAAGTAAAACAAAGGGCAAATGACGATGGTATAAAAGTTTTACAAAATATGTATCTGTAATATGTTTTATTCATAATAATATTTTATTTTTAAAATTATATTATGAGTGACACCACAAAGAAAAGTATTATAATAAATCAATCATTTTTATCTGGATCAAGTAAAGGCGCTGCTTCGTCGGGTAATAATAAAGTTTCAAAAAGAAATCGCCCCAAACTATCGGATGAAATCATTAAACCGAATAAACTAAAGAAAATGTTATTAGATAAGATAAATGCTAAGCGTAAAGCAGAACAAACATCGGCAGTATCTAGCAGTGTAGCAAATAATAATAATAATAATAATACAAATAATACAAATATTGATATATCAAAAGAGTCGAAAATATTCAGTAGTGAATTTAAAAAATCATTAGAATTTTTAGATAACTACATAAATACAAAGAATCAAAATCCAAAAATTAAAAGGGCAAATGATAATTCTCATTCGAAAACATTAAAGCGGCAAAACATTGGTTCTGGAAGTTTGACTGCAGATATTCTAAAATCTCTACAAAACAGTAAAAATTCGCAGCAGCAGCGAAATCCATCTCCGGTATATACTCCTGCACCGATACAACAACGCGCTCTTATACAGCCACAAATTGTAACACCGAATGTTAATATTCATGCACCTGCTCCGGCTCCGCCACCTATTTTTCAGAAAATACAGCTACAGTTGCCTCCTCCTCAAGTTATTGCGCCTCGCCAATCACACGCTATTCCTATCTCACATACATCGCATACATCACCTAAAATAAATATGGAGTTGGGCAAGAGCTCACCGGGGAATATGATTTATACTGAACTTCCTCCCGAATTACAGCCAACGGTGTCGTCATTCCCTGATATAAATATGATGACATTTAATACACCATCGTCCACTAAAATGGGAGAAATACAAGAAATACAAGGAATACAAGGAATACAAGGAATACAGGAAATAATAAATAATCAAGAAAATATTTATGACAATATCGAGGACATTGACTATGGAAATGACAGTAGTGGTATAACTGGAAAAACATCACTTTCTACATCTAATAATACTTTTTCACCTGTAAAATTATTCGACGATGCGCCATATGGATGTTTAAAAAATGGGAACAAACCGACTTTCCGTGCTTATAATAAAACAATCAAACATAATCTTAGATTTAATGACGACAGCAATAATGAGACGCCTCACACTGAACGACAGACAAAACTTAAGGAATTACAAGATAAACATAAACGACAAGCCATTTTGAGTGGTAATGGCAATGATGGCAATGATGGCAATGATGGCAATGATAATGACGAAAAATCTCGTAATAACAAAACATCTCATATGTCAAGGACAAAAATAAGAAGACATTTGAGAAAAACGATTACTAAGAAATTTAAATTAGGTAAAACAGGCGATGTTGTCGGTGTTTTAATCAAAAATAATGACACGCGCAAAAATATACAAAGAGAACACGGTTTACTTAAGACTAAAAAATTATCTGAGATTAAAAAATATTTGGTAGAGAAAAACCTTATAAAAATCGGTTCAATGGCGCCCCCCAATATTGTGCGTAAAATATATGAAGACGCAATGTTGACGGGCGAAATAGAAAATGTAGGTAAAGGTGTAATATTACACAACTTTTTGGAAGATAAAAAGTCGTGGTAACATATTAATAATATATTGGAATATTGGCAAGCATTTTTCCTGTTTTTATACCTTTAAAACTATTGCCATACTTGTTTAATGGTGGTGATAAAATACATATGCCCATTACTCCTGGTATAACAATCATAATAATCCCACCTACACCACTTTTAGCGGGTAAATACGTTTTTCCCCACCAGTTGTCAGATTCATTATATAGACCGTGCTTTGCCATATGATCAACTATATATTCAGTATTTTGTGTAGTTACTACGCGTTTTTTTGTTATAGGATTTATACCCCCGTTAGCTAATGTTGCCGCCGCGATTGCGATATCTTTGCTTGTAACCATTACAGAACATTGTTTGGTATATGACTTTAAAGAAATATACGGGTCCCCATAAAAACGCTTAAATGATATTAGTTTTTTTAATATGATTATATTTGTTTTACTAACTCTGTGTTCAGACAAATATAACGTATTATTAATATGTAATTTTTTACCTGAGAAATTTTCCATACATTTTAATATATCTTTCTCTATTTGTTTTTCATTTTTCTCCTTTGATATCGTTTTATCGTATAATAAACTTGTAGTCGCCATCGCACCAGCATTAACAAAAGAATTTATAGTATGATTTGGTATATGTATAACATCATACACGGAGTTAAACTCGTGTATTTCTTTTTCATCGCCAATTTTATCAAGTAAATATGGTATATTATATTTTTCAAGAGCCAAAGCAAGTGAAAATATTTTCGAGGCAGATTCAATCGCAACTTCATTTTTAAAATCTCCAAAATTCATAATATCTCCTTTTATATTACAAATAGAGATAGCATATATATTAGGATTGATATCCATTAAAAAGGGTATATATGATGCCTCTTTACCCTGTTTTTTTTCCGAAGATATTTTATTGAATATTTTTTCAACATCTTCGTGTTTAAAAGACATAATGTATATATATATATACATATAATATATATACATAATACGGGTATAAAAACATATACATATTAAACATAAACTTAACCTATGTCTCCTCCATTACTGATTTTCGAATTAATTTTACAATTTTTCAATATCTCCCGTTAGTGGCATTCATCGTGTTTTTCAAATCTATAAAATTATGACCACCACAGTCATCTCGCCCCTCTCGCCCACTCTCGATCACTCTTCTATGCTAGAAGTATGCTCTCAAATATAATATATAAAACTAAGATAAAGACATATTATGTAGACATATAACAACAAATTTTTATATTTCTATTTCTATAAAGGGTGTCGCAATCAAAGCATATCCAATGTCTCTTATTTCAACATACCTTGACTATACGAAGACGTATAGTGAAGAATACGGCAATAAAACGGTTGTATTAATGATGGTCGGTTCATTTTACGAAATTTATGGAGAGAGGAGTAACGGAAGTGCTATAACAGGCAGTAAAATCGAAGAAATTGCGAAAATATGTGACTTATCAATCGCGCAAAAAACGGGGGAGTATGTGATGGCCGGTTTTACATACACAAAGATAGATAAATATTTGAAAAAGATTCAGGAAGCGGGGTATACATCTGTAGTAATCACACAAGATCCTAGCAACCCTAAAATACGGAATATAGAGGGTATTTATTCGCCGGGGACATTTTTTAATGCGGATGCCATTGAAATATCTAACAACACGATGTGTATATGGATTGAGCGTGTATCTTATTCGAAGTCTAGTTCAATTGTGATTGGAGTTGCCAATGTCGATATTTATACAGGCCGCGTAATTATTTTCGAACACAGCGTTGAAGATAAACATAACCCGACAACATATGATGAGTTGGAAAGATATATATCAACGTATAAACCCAGTGAAGTAATATTAATTACAAATGTAAATGAAAAAAATGCGGACGATATTATTAATTTTACCGGTATAATGAGTAAAAATATTCATAAGGTTCATTTATCTGGTGTGGAGACACAATCAACTCAAAGCAAATTTATTGAAAAGGCCAAGCGCTGTGAGAAACAAACATATCGCGATGAAGTATTGCGTAAATTTTATACTCATAATGTGGTAGAGTCTTTCATACAATCGACGTTTAATTATGAGTATGCTACACAGGCACTTATTTTTTTATTGAATTTTTTAAATGAACATAATCCGCATCTTGTAAATAAGATTCGCGAGCCGGTTTTTGATAATAAAAGTGATCGCGTTATTTTGGCAAATCATTCATTGAAACAGTTAAATATTATAGATGATGATAATTATACGGGTAAATACTCGTCGGTTTTGCGCTTTCTTAATAATTGTATTACGCCGATGGGTATGAGAAAATTTAAATACAAGATATTGAATCCGATTTTTAATGTGGAGAAATTAAATAAAGAATACGATATTACGGAGTATGTAATCTCGCAAGGTGGTGAAGAACAAATAATGGAATGGAGAACTAAGATGGCGGAACTAAAAGATATTGAGAAACTACACCGTCAAATTGTCCATCAAAAGGTAAATCCGAGAAATTTGTATCATCTATATAACAATCTTGATACTATATCTGGGATGTATGATAAAGTAAAGATGGATAAGAAGATTGTTTCTTATATAGTTCCGGATAGCAGTGGCGTCGGCAGCGGCGACATATCTACGTATTGTAAAAATATACGAAAATTTATGAACTCTCATTTTGATATGGAGAAGTGTAAAAATATCGACAATCTGAACTATGACGAAAATTTTGTATTAGAAGATGTTAGTAAAAAATTGGACAAGATTGTTTATAACTACGAAAATTCATTTATTGAATTGAAGACTATTCAAATGTATTTTGATAAGTTAATTGCTGCATCGGAAAAGGAATCAAAATCTGAAAAAAAATATGAATATGTCAAGATTCACGACACTGAAAAAATGGGATATACTCTTATATCTACAAAACGGCGTGGTAAACTACTCGAAGAACAGATTAAAAAACAGTCGAAAATACAAATGAAGGGGCAGGTTACGGCGACGGCGGCGGCGACCGCAGTATCGACAGAAATTATAAATGAAACAAGCGGCGCAAAGACGCCAACCGTAAATGTAGAGTATATATCGTATAATAAGAAACAAGCGAGCTTGAATATTGAGTTATCAGGAATAACATATCCTACATCAACGGGGAATAATTGCTCTATTCATTCGGCACAGATTGCGAAGATATGTAATACAATTATTAAAAGTAAACTAGAAATGAAACAGGAGATAGAGGCGGTTTTTATGGATGTAGTTAAGAAAATACAGAATATGTTTGAAAATGATATTCAACAAATAGTGGATACTGTTACTATGATAGATATACTACAAAATAAAGTATATATTGCGCATAAATATAAATATTGTAAACCTGTGATTGAGGGCGCATCAGCAGCATCGGGAGCCTCATTTGTAAGGGCAGAAGGATTAAGGCATTGTTTAATAGAGCATATAAACACAAATGAAATTTATGTGACAAATAATATTGAATTGGGTGCCGGAACAGAGCAAAATGGCATATTATTATATGGGACCAATGCTGTAGGTAAAACGAGCTTAATCCGCGCACTTGGAATAGCCGTGATTATGGCCCAATCTGGATTATATGTGCCGTGTTCAAACTTCGGATATATACCATATAAGAGCATATTTACGAGGATCTTGGGCAATGATAATTTATTCAAAGGGATGTCTACGTTTATGGTCGAAATGTCTGAGCTACGTGTTATTTTGAAATCAGCCAATGATACAGGTCTTATTTTAGGAGACGAGTTGTGTTCAGGAACCGAAATAGATTCGGCAATCAGTATATTTGTAGCCGGATTGAAAAAGATGAACGACAGTAAATGTTCTTTTATATTTGCGACACATATGCATGAGATTAACAAGTATGATGAAGTGATATCTATGGATAGGTTAAGTATGAAACATTTAGAAGTAGTTTATAATAAAGAAACGGATTGTTTAGTATATGATAGAAAACTTAAGGACGGACCAGGGTTTAGTATGTATGGCTTAGAAGTATGTAAGTCGCTTCATTTACCTGATGATTTTCTCGAATACGCAAATGAGATAAGGTTAAAATATAGGAGTAGTGAACAAAGTATTTTGTCATCTGATAGGAGTAGGTATAATTCTAAAAAAGTGAGAAATATGTGCGAATTTTGTAATAAGGAAATCGGAACAGAAATACATCATTTACAGCATCAGAAAAATGCCGATAGTATGAATTTTATAGAACACTTTTCCAAAAATCACGTAGCTAATTTAGCATCTATATGTGAAAAGTGTCACGATTCGATTCACTCAAAAAATGAACAACATAAAAAGGTGAAGACGTCGAAAGGGTCTATTATCATTAAAATGTAATATGATACTTGAATAAATAAAAGCGAAATTTTAAATATATAATTATCTTCTATAACTATAATTATATATAGTATATATAGTTATAGTCACATACTAAAATTCACATAGATGAGCAACAGTCCAGCAAAAATTCAGACAGTAGGTGAAGCATCGAGTTCTATATCAAGCACATTTAAATCGACATTTTCTAGTTTAGCAAATACGCTTGGCTTGCCGGAATTACGCGATTCATTCTTTCAAAATATAATTTATATTTTACTAACGATTATTATTTTGGTTGGTATTTTAGTTTATATACAAATGGTGGGTCCAGATGGTAATGATCCACTTAATTTGCCGCCTAGTAGAGTAATTAAAAAGGTAGAAATTAAAAAAATAGTTGAAGGGTTTGATATAACCGAAAAATATACTCACGATATTGCTAGCAATGCTGATACGATGGGGGAACACGATGAACATAATTATAGCCATCACGACATTCATTTGGCTGATTCGAGTGAACACGGTGAACATCACTATAAAAACCATGATAAATACCCAAACCATAGAAAAAAATATTAATGATATAACATTATTATAATTATTTTAATTAATGAGTATTTAAGAATATATAATACAAAAAATTGATTTATAAATTTGTATATAATAACTATATAAGAAATCACAAGAGTAATACGAACACAGCAAAATGATCATCCCTGTAAAATGTTTCACGTGCGGAAAAGTCATTGGCGACAAATATCGTTACTATTTGGCGGAAGTTAAAAAAATGAAAATGTCGGAAAATATGAAAAATGACAAAGTTGTATATTTGACTGAAGAATTTAGAGACAAAACCCCGGAAGGATATGTTCTTGACGAATTAAAATTTAATAAAATGTGTTGTAGGAGACATTTCCTTTCTCACGTCGATATTGAATAAGCATTCCTTTATATATGCGTTTAATTATATAAAGTATATAAACTTTATAAACTATATAAACTATATAAACTATATAAAATTATAAACTATAAATATTTTTATTTTATGGTTTATTTTACAAGTTTTTATGTTTTTCATAGATTTTTTTATTTACACGAATTATTATAATATATTATAGTATATTATAGTATATATAATACATTACAAAACAACATAACATATGTCTATTAAAAATAAATCAAAACGTTCCAGACGTTCGCGTTCCAGGTCGAATAAAAAATCAAATACGCGTAAAATGGGCGGTGGTAGTATTGGAGTTAGAGTAGAAAGCGGATCACCAAATCAGTATATTAATCCTGTAAATTCGGCAGTAAATTGTCCTGGATGTAGAAGTGATAATACAACTGGAACAGGTGCTTACTCTTTAAATACGCCATTACCTGATTTTCCTCCGTCGTGGAATAAGGGATTAATAATGAAAGGTGGTGGTACTTGTAGCGGCGGAACTCCTGGCAATCCTATCAACGGTCCATGTTCACAAGCACCATGGCAATTTTCACAAAAACAAAATGGTGGCGGCGGTAAATCCATAAAAAATGGGCGTGTAAAAGGGCATGGAAGAGGACGAGGCGGAAGAGGTATGAAGGGTGGTAATATGATAAACAATTTCTGGAGTTTTATGAAAACGCCTTTTTGGAGTGCTGGTAAAGGGGGGGACGTTTTAGCGCCTTCAACAAAAGGAATAACTATTTCAGGTTTAGGTTCTCCTGTTTCTACGGCAGCAAATCCCCCGATGCCCAAACATCAGCCGTGGCCATATCAATTAAAACAGATGGATCATTCTTATCAAATGAAAGGCGGTGGTAGGAGCAAAACGGTAAAAAAGGGACGTGGCAGACGCTCACTTAAGGGTGGTAATATTATAAATGATATACAAAATTTTGGGCGAGGTATTACATATAATTTGGGCAAAGTATATAATGATTTATCAGGATATTCTAATAAAATATATGCAGCAAACCCTATTCCATCATTTGGACAGTTTCCAAGAGGTTTATCCGCTCCAGTATATGATAAATATACATTTAACCCACCTTTACAAAAAATATATAATAATGCTGACTTATATGCTTCTAAAATTTAATATGATCGATACAAATACACAAATACTCAAATACGTAAATATACAAATAATACAAATATTTATTTTATTTTTATTATTTTCATATATTATATATAAAACACATATACATCACAATACACAAATATGACTATATTAGAAACATTTTACAATCTATGTCTACCTTCAAAGTTATATATGATAATCGGTATTATATTTTTAATTGTATCTTACTATCACGATATGAAAACAAATGATGACGAAAAAATATGTTTAGGGAGTTTAAAGTGCGCAATAAAGAATAAACCAGCATATTATGGATTAAATGTGATGTTTATTTTATTTTGGGCGTGGTTTCTGAATCTATTATGTAGATATGGATGGGGAAAAACAGCGTGGTTTATTTTTCTGTTTCCGTATGTATTAATGATTATAGCACTTATTGTAATTACAAAAATGGTTATTGGTATCGCCAAGACACAGCAAGGACGTTAATCTTATGTAAATCAATATATTTTATATTTTTAAAATACATTGATTGTATTAGTATATAAAATATAAATATATAAAATATATAAAATATATAATATAACAATATATCTTAAGAAATAATTATAGAATCGCAGCAATGACAATGAATTCAGAAATAGCGTGGAGAGTCATCGATAGTTTTTTTGATGACAATCCAAACATATTAGTGAAACATCATTTAGCATCATATAATGATTTTATAAAAAATGGCATTAAACGTATTTTCAAAGAGAAAAATCCAATTGTTCTACAAAAAGAACAGAATCCCGAGGATAATACATTCAATCTTCGGTGCGAGCTTTATATGGGTGGCAAACAGGGCAATAAATTATATTTCGGAAAGCCAGTTATTTATGATGATGAAAATAATGGTGCAGAGAAACGTATTCATTTTATGTATCCCAATGAAGCACGTCTTCGAAATATGACGTATGGCACTACGATACATTATGATGTTGATGTTGAATTTATTATGCGCGATTCTCAGGGAAATATTATTCAAACCACTACTACTCTAAACAAAATATTCTTAGGTCGTTTCCCAATTATGCTTCAATCTGATCTGTGTATTTTAAATGGAATGAATCCTGCCGTTAGATTCAATATGGGTGAGTGTCGCAATGACTATGGCGGTTATTTCATTATTGACGGCAAAGAGAAGTTCATTATTTCGCAGGAGAAATTCGCCGACAATATGTTATACATACGCGAATATAGCGATAAAGATGAATTATATAGTCACTCTGCCGATATAAGAACGGTTTCGGAGGATGCATCTAAACCGGAACGCACAATGTCAGTAAGAATCGTCGCGCCTGGAGCCAGATATACAAATGGACAAATCGTTGTCGTCATTCCAAATGTTCGCAAACCAATACCTCTTTTTATTGTTATGAGAGCATTAGGTGTTATTTCAGATAAAGATATTATCGAACATTGTTTACTCGATCTTGAAAAAAACGAGAGCTTGATTGACCTTTTTATACCTTCGATACACGACGCAAATAAAATATTTACACAGGAAATCGCTTTAAAATTTATTGCCACATTCACAAAATCAAAGACTACATCCCACGTTCACGATATTTTGATTAACTATTTTTTGCCCCAAATCGGTGAGCTAAATTATATCAATAAAGCGTATTATTTGGGATATATTGTGTATAAATTATTGCTTGTATATACAAAGATAGACAAGGAGACGGATCGTGATAATTTCAAGTTTAAGCGCGTGGATTCACCGGGGCGTCTGCTTTATGATTTATTCAAAGAGTATTTTTCATTACAACAAGCCAATATTCGTCTTGCGGCTGATCGCGAATATTATATGAATTCATCGCGTTACAATACGAGCGACAGTTTTCCAACACTTGTAACATTAAACCAGGGCGAGATTTTTAAAGATCGCGTTGTCGAGTCGGGATTAAAGCGCGCATTTAAAGGGAATTGGGGTTCAGTAGAACATACTAAAAAAATCGGCGTTGTTCAAGATGTAAATCGCTTATCCTATAATTCATTTATTTCGGGTCTTAGAAAAATAAATTTGCCGATTGATTCGTCATCAAAGTCGATTAAACCGCGTTTATTACACGGGTCACAGTGGGGAATCATTGACCCCGTGGACACACCTGATGGAGCAAATTGTGGTCTACATAAAAGCATGACATTAACTTGTCATATAACTACCGGATTTTCGGGGCAACCAATGATAAAATGGATGCGAAATACAATCGGTATGAAATTATTAGAGGAATGTCCACGCAAATATTTATACAGCGCGACAAAGATACTAGTAAATGGTGCTTGGATCGGTGTTGTTTCAGCACCAGATATAGTAACAAAACAAATAAAAGCATATAGGAGATATGGTCTAATATCTACATTTATAAGTGTGAATTGGGATATCCAGTCAAATGAAATATATATATTCACAGATGGTGGGAGATTATGTAGACCACTATTTTTTTATGACGATGTCGCAGGTGAATATTCTTTTCAGAAAAAAGAAGCTGCCGAGTTATTAAAAACAGATACATTTCATTGGCACCATTTAGTAGGATGTAAAGAATCAAAGACAATAAAAGAGTATGAAACAGACACGGCAACAATATATACTCCTATGGAATTATACGGTGTACAGGATATTGTAGCGCTTAAAAATACGCGAACACCTGATATATTAGAGTATCTTGATACGTCAGAGGCGGAGTCGGCGCTCATTACTCTATCTTATGGAGCGAGAGACAAGTTATATACTCATATGGAAATTCATCCTTCATTAATGTATGGATTTATGGGGAATCAGATTGTGTATCCGGAAAATAATCCTTTGCCGCGTAATGCGTTTGCGTGCGGTCAGGCAAAACAGGCGGTTTCAACATATAGCACAAACTTCTTTTCAAGGATTGATAAAATGGGGGTTATGTTGAACTATGGGCAGATACCAATAGTGAAAAGCAGATACTTGAAACACATAAACAATGAAGAACATCCGTGTGGAGAAAATGTAATCGTGGCTATTATGTGTTATTCAGGATACAATGTAGAGGATTCTATTCTGTTCAATGAGGGTTCAGTAAAACGCGGAATGTTTCGAACGACATATTTTAATAGTTATGAAACACGTGAAGAGTCTAGCAAAGAAAAAGGATCAGTATCAGAATCGCGCATCGTTAATATAGAAAAAGAAGCAAACGTCGCCGGATTGAAACCTGGTTATGAATATGATCACCTCGATATGTATGGAATGATTAAAGAGAATACCGAATTAAATGATAAAATTGTTTTAATCGGCAAAGTAAAATCCAACTCGATTGAACCAGACAAACAAATAGATGATTCCGTTTATCCGAAAAAAGGACAGCTCGGTTTTGTAGATAAAACATTTATTACTGAGAATGAAGAAGGGACACGATTGGCAAAGGTGAGGATTCGCGAAGAAAGAATGCCGAATATCGGTGATAAATTTGCGTCGAGGGCCGGACAAAAGGGAACTGTTGGTGTATTAATCCGGGAACAAGATATGCCGTTTACAGCAGAAGGAATACGCCCTGATATTATAATAAACCCGCACGCTATTCCATCGCGTATGACGATTGGTCAATTAGTAGAAACATTGACAGGAAAGGCTTGCACGTTGTATGGTGCATTCGGGGATTGTACTGCGTTCATGAATACAGGGCCTAAGGAGAAACGGTTTGGATCATTACTAGTGAATCAGGGATATCATTCGAGTGGGACGGAAATATTATATAATGGAATGACCGGAGAGCAGATACAGTCTGATATATATATTGGACCTACGTATTATATGCGATTAAAACATATGGTAAAAGATAAAATTAATTATCGTGCGCGTGGTCCAAGAACACTTCTTACACGCCAGACAGTTCAGGGTCGTGCAAACGATGGTGGTCTACGCGTGGGTGAAATGGAACGTGACGGAATTATAGCACATGGTATTAGTCATTTTCTGGAGGAGTCGATGATGGTTCGTGGAGACGAGTATTATATGGCGATATGTAATAAGACGGGGACAATTGCGATATATAATAGTATGCGAGATTTGTTTATAAGTCCTATGGCGGATGGTCCTATAAAATTTACAGGGAACTTATTGAGTGAGATGAACATTGATAAAATAACGCGATTTGGTAGGTCGTTTAGTATTGTGCGTGTTCCGTATTCATTTAAATTATTAATACACGAGTTGATGACGATGAATGTCACGATGCGAATTATAACGGAAGACAATATAGATCAGTTGGAAAGTATGTCGTATTCGAAGACAATAAATAAACTAATGTATAATGATGGTGCCGATGTAACGAATTCCGCAGTAATCGAAAGCATTATTGAAACGAATAAGGCTAATAGTTCGACAGGTTATTTAGTGAGCAAAACAGCGCGTAAGACTGAACTATCCTCAAGACAAGAAAATACAAATGCTATTTTACTTGATAACCAGAAAGCACAGGAACAGATGTTGAAGGATATCGAGAATCTTGGCTGGAGATTAGATGAGCGTGTATTGGTATCTGAACTTACGAGGGAGGGAGAGGGTGCCGCGGCCGCCGCCGCCGCCAGTCCAAAGGAAGGAGAATCTACGCCTGGCAAATATAGATACACATTTACTTCATTGATTTTGGACGGGAATGGTTCACCTACTGAAATATGGGATGCAGGAGCCGCGGGTTACGGAACATTCCCGACAACGCACCCGGTTGGTTGGTCAGATAAGGATTTGGTATATCACGATGGAACAAGAATACCAGATGAAGTTATGGCGAATGAATTGGCAAGAAACCAGACACCAAATAACTGGATGAGTTCATATGTAAATATATTCCAAGAGTATCAAAAGATTTTATATAAGAAGCAGATAATGGAACAAGCGAAAGAACAGGCGGAGGCGGGGGATGCCAGTACAGGATCATCACCCGACTTTGTATCATCGCCGGTATTATCATCACCGGCATATACGGCATCATCACCGGTATATACAGCATCGTCCCCTGTTTATGGACAAGCCGTAGTTGCTCCGGGATCGGGACAGCTAAGCTATGGCGCGATGGCTATGGGCGCAGAAGGACAAACACCATCACCCGTATCATCGCCTATGGTAAGATTGGGAAATGTATTGACACCGGTCCAAATGGTTCAACCGACAAGCCCTATGTATACCTCGATACTTACGCCTTCACCGGAACAATCTCCGCAATCAAGTATTTTAGAAGTAAAAGCGCCAGAAAAGAAAGATTCTTCTGATGATGGTGGAGGCGGACAAGCTGGTGGCACTAAAATGGTAACGATAACATCATCAGCATTGTAATCATATTTTATGTGATAAGAATGAAATATTTTATAAATAATGTAATAATGTATTTTCGATTAATTTATTGGGAGGATGCGCGATAATAAAACAATAATAAAATTGAATTAAAATTATTGTTTTGTAATATAAATATAAGAAAGAGTAGTAAGGAAATCAACCGAACAGAAAAGAATCAAAATGGCAAGTCAACAGCAAAAATCATCCAGTGGAATAATTACAATGATTCACAAATCTCGTGAGACATTGCTTAAATTATTAGGCGAACAAAAATATGATACAACGGAATACCAAGATTTTGGAGTGAATGAAGTTCACGCAATGTATACGAATAAAGACGTTCCCAAGCAGATGGATATGTTGATGTCGGCAAATAAAGGAACCGCGCTTGAGAAAAAGGTATATGTAAAATATCATTTAGGCAAAACATTGCGTGTTGAAAATATCCAAGATTATGTGGATGATTTATTTACATTTGAAAGCGTGCTTAATAAAAAAACCGATACATTAGTTATTGTAATTAAACAAGAAATGAATCAAACATTAATGAATATTTTAAATGAATTTTGGGACAGAAATCGCATATTTATTATCATATTTAGTTTAGAAAGACTACAGTTCAATATTTTGGAGCACCAGTATGTTCCCAAGCACATAATACTCACCGAAGAAGAGAAAGATGTATTATTTAAAAAATATAATATAGTGGACATCAAGAAGTTGCCAGATATTTCGCGATTTGACCCCGTAGCACAAGCGATCGGAATGAGACCCAGTGACATATGTCGGATTGAACGTCCGAGTAAAACTGCTGTCATTTCGAATTATTATAGGCATTGTACACAAGTTATTTTGTAAAATACCTTTGCCTTGCTTTATAAATATGGATTCATAGATGTATACATTATAATTAAATACATTTTTTATTATTTTAATTTTAGTTATAATATTTTATTATGATATAATATTTTATTATGATATTATAGATATTATATATATACCAAAAAAACAAAATACGACCCTCCAATGATAGATATACAAACATATTATTTACAACAATTAGATAATTTAAACAATCAGTATACAAATTATACTGCAGACTATGTAAACAATTATGTGATTTTTAAGAGCGATCAACTTACATATAATATCAATGTTAGAAATTTAAATACGAAAAACTTTGAACTTGAGAACCCGAATAATACTTACCTTGTTGCTAAGAAAAATCTAAAGACTTTAAATAATAATTATTCTGCTTTGGCATTTGAAGTTAATAATACATTCGCAATAAAGTCAAATACGATAGATAGTATTCAAAAAAAAATAGATGTATTAACTGCCGAAAATGAGATTTTATTGGTAGAGGCATCGAATCTTTCAGATGTAAATAATGCTTCACATCCTTTTTTTAACAATGAAAGAGAAATGTATTATCGTTCTATTATTTATTTAATCACTACGGTATCGGGTGTTATTTATATTCTATACTTATTACAATCAACGCCATTTGCGGAAATAACCAAAGATGTAGTTGTTAATACTAAAAATATGGCAAGTAATGCTATGGATAAAGCAAAGGGAGCGATTGGGAATGGTGCAGAAAATGATCCAAATGTGGCTGGAAATTCTTCAACTAAAAATATGATAATATTATTATTGGTCAGTATAGTAGTTATTGCGGTATTTTATTTGATAATATATTTAGTAAGACGTGCTAAACCGAGGGCAGATGAGTCGAAGACACAAAAGGAATTAAACCGCATTGCCAATAGCTGTAAGAGTGATAAGAGCGAGTCGTGGGTTATGGGTGAAATAGACAAAATAAAATCATATCTCACAACTCCAAAAGTTCCTGATAATGGATAAATGCGATATATAAATGCGATATATAAATGCGATATATAAACGCGATATATAACTATATTATCAAAAATACATTTTCTATTTATATTTTATAAATAATATATAAATAAATAATAACTACAATGGATATCTCAAACATGTTTAGTGATTTTGCACCAATTTCCGAAAGTGGATATAGAGCACAATATAATACCGACCCAGCAATTAGACAAGGTATTCAATTTTTAAATGACGAACGTTCTATTGTAAGCGAACTTACGCCAAGTTTAAATCTTATATCTCAGACCAATGGTTCTGGTATAGGTTCGGGTAAGATTATTAAAGGCAAGATTTTAGAAGGTTTAACTACAACAACCACATCGCCTACAACTACAGCGCCCACAACTACAGCGCCCGTTCCTGCATTGACGCCTTCCACTACTACAACACAAGCATCACCCCAAGTTAAAGCTGTTTCACAGCAGCAGATAAAGTCTCTTAAAAAACAATACGAATACACCCTTAATTCTTTAAAAAAAAATATGGGTTTAATGTCAGTAAATGCAGGAGGCGGTATTGCCGATAACAGTGATTCAGTATCTTTAGGTCCTAATCAGTCTTTAAATAGTGGAGAAGTAAGACAAATGATACTAGGGGGAGTCAAGTATTCTCAAAATAATTTAGATTCGATTTATAATCAACTTACACAAGCTACAAATAATAACATCATACTAACAAATCAAGAATATGACGATATAATGAATCAACTTAATGATATAAATGCGCAAATTATAAGTAACTATCAACAACTAAATGAACATAATAAATCAATAGATTATGTTTCACCTCTTGCTGGCGCCGAAGAGACATCAACATTATCAACGCAAAGATATTATGTATACATTTTATGGTTTATTGTAACAATAATTGTTCTGTATATAACTATTTCAAATTTAATAAACCCGAGCTCATCTACTTGGTCATTGGCTGTAAGTCTTATATTACTTATTGGATTATTTGCCTTTTTGGTATATAATAATTTAGGTTCTTGGTATACAAAAGTAGACGACGATATAAGGTCAATACAGTTACCCAGTTTTGATAATCTTTTTAATTTTGATCCATTGGTCTCTATTAAATATACATCTTAAGCGAATTATATACTGGTATACACAAACACTAATAAATAATTGTATTTATGTATCAATTATTTATTGAACAATTATCGAACATTTGGTAAATATTTATCTGACTATAATTATATTTAAGAATATATTTGATAGTATAAAATATTAATATGAGTTTTCCAAGCTTTGCTCAAGGAAATGAATTCCTGAAGACACGCGACGCTCAAAAAGCAGGTAAACAAAGAATAAACAAACATAGACAACATAGACAACATTTTACAAATGGTTCGTCATCAACATCATCGCATATAGAAGCATTTACTAGTAATAGTAATGGCGCAACTGCACCGTCAACAACGGCATCTGCTTCATCATCTAAGGCGCCATCTATACCGGCTCAGTATCAATACAAAAATATAAAAAGAGTAAACAAAGCCGAAAATAATGTTATGAATGAAGTTATAAAATATGTAGACGATAGTGTTGCGACTGCTGTTACCACGGGTCAAGATACAACAGCGGTGGCAAATAATTTTGTGAGATCAAATGATAAAAATTCATTAACCAATAGCAATGTAGCTACGGTGAATGGTGTTCAAGGAGCCGTAAATGCGATGGGAATATTTTCAACATATCCTGGCAATGTAGCAAGTAACAGTAATGCCAACTTCGCTTCTACTGATTTAAATATACCCACATCTATGGCTCTTCCAATAAATCAGAATCAGAATAATCAATATAAAATTATATCATCTGGAGCCCCCAATAGTGCCAACACAGTATTATTAGGACAATCCGCGCAGATGCCTACAGTTTCTGCTCAGAATGCCATCGGATCATATGCTGGGCAAAATGTATATATATATGACAGGAATCCGCTTTTAGGTAATAATATTACTTATGAAGGTAATTATACTACAAGTCTAAACCTCGCTCGTAATGAAATTACTGCCAACACTAATGCCAAACAGTGTTTCGAAAGAGCTGCAGATACAGTAGCACAAAGCGGATATGGTGGTATATGGGCTGGGGTTGACAACTTCGGGAATTGTTACACAGGAGAGTCACCATCTGGTAATTGGACTCAATCATATAGCAAAGATATGGTATTATGTGAGGTTTTTCCAGGTGTTACATTAACTAGTGCTATGATTCTTGGCGCAAATGGTGGTCTTTATAACGGCCCACCAAATGATAATGACCCTACAAACAAAAACCTATTAAATAAGAATCTAGATCCAACTACATTAGCAAATGTAGACCCTATATATGGTGTAGCTATTAATAATGTATCAGCATCATTTGGTCTTTCGGGGGGTATGGCAAATAAAAATAATATGTTATTTAATGACAGTGTTGTCTCGGGTGCAGATCCAACAGGACAATCAACCGCGACATTTGGAACTATCCGCACTACTATATCTCCAGGGCCCACGATATGCCCTGATTGGTGGTATGATTGGTGGGCAGATTTTAGTTTTTTTATGCTTGACTGGGAGTGGGCTCGCGATTGGAAGTGTTATACAGAAGAAGTAGTAAATTATTCAAGTATTCTTCAACCAGGTCAAAGCTCAATGGAAGATGTAACATTAACATATAAATGTGGTAAAATTCCAAAATCTCTACCACCTCAAACAGTATATGCGGGAACAGATATAAGTATTAGTTGCTTTGATGAAATGTCACAATATGGAATAATGTATCTTCAAATTGCCGATAATGGTGTGATCACAGTAACAAACTCAGCGACTGGTCAGCAAGTTTGGACTTTTACTCCTAGCGGCGATCAACAAGCATTATTAAATAAATCGTTAACTTTAAAAAATATGAGCACGGTTCGATTAAATGCTCCACGCCCCGATTGGGTTAATGGTAGTGGGGTTACATCATCAAACCCAAATCCAAGCACTGCCTTATTTACGTTTCCTAATGTGCCAAATGGTCTTACAACATTTTCACCCGGAGAATATTTATCATCACCTAATGGATACTGTAGATTAAAATTAAACGAAGATATGAAGTTGGTTATAGAGTATTCGCTGTATAATTTAGCATTAGATAGTAGCGGTTATGCTGCAGGTAATATTTCGAATGCTGTATCGCCATCAGATGAATCGTATGCTATGTATTATATCGGCGGTATACAAGCAAATAATCTAGGCAGCCTATCATACGTGGATATGAATAACAATGTATATTCGTATAGCCAACCGAATGGAGGATTGCCTTTAGGAGATTCATATATAGAAAGTAAAAATTATGTGCCTATGACTACTCCATCATGGACTACTGCCGGCATTACTGATCCGACCCAGTGTGCTAATATTTGCTCAAATTATGATAATTGTGGAGGATACACGATAATGGATGGCGAATGCGCAGCATATACCCCACAGTCGTTATTCCCAAATGCTAACAGAATGTATCAGGAAGGCGCGACTACATATATTAGAGATGTAAAAGTAACACAAGATATGACTGATCCATCGTGTAGCAAGAGAGTTGCGAATATAACAACCGATGTATACAATAACTTTGGAAATTATATTACTGGAGAACCTATGACCACAGATAAAAAGTGTGGGATGGCGGTAGTTTTAGACAGTGAAATCCAAAGTTTAAATAATGCTAATGCTAATGCTATCGCGAAAGGACAAATTATACAAAACCAAATGACGAATATATATAATAAACAAAATAATGCGATTAACGATTTACAAACAAACAATATGTTTTCACATATGTTTGAAGATGTTATTCAAGATGTAAACAAAGCGATAAAAAAACAAGAAAATAATGCTATTTCAAAAGTTGCCGCAAAAGACAATACTGATCTTATTTTAGTAAGCGATAATTACAAATATATTATATGGGGAATAGTAACCCTTTTACTATCTATTGCGGCAATTAAGGCATTACGTGTCGGAAGTAGTTAATATATAAAATTAATGGTTAATAGGTAAAGTTATAATTTATATAATCTATATAAATTTTTATTTTATTTTAATATTGTATATTAAAATAAATGAATCCATCAAACGGTCTTTCAAATACCCAACTTGCCTATGAAAATAATTCTAAAAATTTACTGGATAGTATACAAAAGTTAACGAGCACCGAAACTGATCTTCTTAAACAGGTTACGAACTTGGCAGGTGTTGATACAAATGCTAGTGGGGTGGATACTTCAGATTTAAATAATCCTGAAACGAATAAACGAATAAAGAAACTTTTAGCAGAAATTGAAAATATAGAACAAATTAAGGCATCTATATATGATACTCTTACATCATCATATCAATTAACTCAGCAACAGATTGAAGCTATACGCCCTATTGTAGCGAACAGCAATGTAGCGAATCAGTTAATGGCGGACGCGCTTAATGTAAAACTTGAACAACTAGGGGAACAAATAGATTTACACAACAACTCAGAAAGATTGATTGGTGTTAATAATTATTACGCAAGAAGGTATGAAGCTCATTCGTCGGTTATGAAAAAAATCGTTTTATTTTGCGGTATTATTATACTTGTAATATTTTTAATGAAAATCGGATTTATTAGCGATGCTATATCAAGCATTCTTATTATCGCAACTCTTGCTGTAGGAATTGTTATTGTTGGAAAGCAAGTGTGGGATATATCTAGGCGAAGTAATATTGATTTTGATAAATATAATTTTCCCTTCAATGAAAAAAATCTGCCATCAAGGACAACTAACAAGATAGATAAGAAAACCGATGAAACATATGGTAGACAATGGGTTAGTAACTTGTGTAGCGATATTACAAAGACAGCGTCTAGTGTAGAAAATAGTATAGCAGGGGATGTCGGAGATAATTCCGGAGCTTCGTCTACCGCCGATGCAGGTTCAGGTGCAGGTGCCGGTTCAACAAATGCTTCTGGTCCTACTATTCCTCAGCCATCTTCCACAGTAACTACCACTAGTCCGATGACTCCTTCTACCACTAGTCAAGAATCTTTTGTATCAAGTAAAGGAGGATCGAAGAGGCTAACCCATCATAATGTTGCTTCAAATGTAACCGAGTATTATACCAAAATGCCAGAACCATTTAATGCTTAATGGAAAGTTTTATCATAAAAATATGTAAAATATAAGAAATAATAAATAACAAAATAATTAGTTTTACTATTTTACTATTTTACAATGAATATAAAATAAAATACTATATTATTATAGATATAGCATAATATTTTACAGAATTATAAATCATAATGGCTCCGTCTTTAGATGACATAAAGAAAGAAATAATAAAAAATACATCCAGTTCAAATTCCAAAATGAATGATCAAATGGGTGGTAATGGAAGTTGTGAAAAAGTATTACCTCAATTACTTGATACATTAACAAAAGTTCAAAGCACTGCCGACTCAATCAATAATACACTTTTCTCCCCTGAAATGAATAATGCTGCCACGGATTTAAATAAACAGCTTGCTTTACAGTCCGCAAAAAAAGCAATGAGTAATGCTCAACTAAATTATGATATAGCACAACAAGATTATATTACAGGCAAACCAAATGGTAGCGCCGAGTATCAGACGCTATTAAACAACAGATATCAACAAACAGGAATAAATGAGTTAAATGATTTAAATAGTAAGTTTACCGATACTACTAATTTAATTTATAGTTTAATTGTTGTGGTAGGAGAGCAGGATATAGCAGAAAAAAATATGAAAATCTTACTAAAAAAACTAGAAACGGAAAATGAAAAGTTAACTGATATAATTGGTAGCGGGAATACGGAAGCGCGTGTATATAATCGTAAATCGGTTTATGAATCAAAATTAAACGAATCAGTAAAAAATTGGACAGTTTTTCCAAGTATTATTTATTGGACATTGCTTATTTTGTGGGTAGGCATTGTATTAATTTACTTAAGGAATATCTCGGCTAAAACAATTGGATTATTAATTGGGTTGATTTTGTATCCCTATTTTTCAACGGATATTGTTTTATGGGTGCTAACTAAAATACAAATGATATGGAATTTTATATTTACCGCTGTCAATAATCGTATAACTGCTTAATTGGTGCTATTTAAGCAAATAAAAAGTGTATCATATTATCATATTATCATAATAGTTTATTACATTTGATAATATAATATTATTTATTATTTATCATTTATTCAATTCTCTTCTTCTACTTCATCGTGATTATAAATGATCGACAGATTCTTCCATCCTTTTGTTGTATATTTGCCATATTTCTTGTCAAACACTTCATAAATCTCATTACCGCGAGGAATATTCCTATCGTAGTGCTCGATATACCAAATCTTAAATGACTCATACATTTCAGTCTTCTTGACATAGTGTCCCTCAACTTTGCGAATCTTATCGCGAACAAATTCATTGATATAGTCCTGGCTATTCCTGTAACTCTCGCTACTCGCCACAACGGCTGGTGTATCATTTACCATACCACCTGTTTCAAAAGCCTTCTCCACAAGCATCGCCAAGAATACAGGCGCCCAAGTTTTAAATTTCTCATCAAGGCGTTTGTCAATCAAGAATTGATATGGTGAGTCTGGATCATCGCTTTGCGGACTATTACAAAATACCGCCTTATGGTCTACCTTGCGAATGCGTCTCCAAGTGCCTTCATCGTTTGCCTTAACATCCAGAAGAGTATTTGTGCACACAACTAATTTAAATTGTGGGCGGAATGTAATCATATTTTTGAAGAGAGCGCGTCCTTGAATGGGGTCACCACCGGTAATTTCTTTCATAGGGCCTTCCTCGAGGCGCATACCCTTTGACGGCTCCTGCATAACAGCGTATCGAATACCAACAAGTTGTGCGATTTCCGACGAGGTTCCACCGATAGATGCACGCTTGCTCGTGATAAGCGAAATCGGGACAACAGCTTTATATTCACCCAGAACCATCGACATAAGTTCCACCAGCTTCGACTTGCCGTTGCTACCGCAACCAGTATAAATATTAAATGTCTGCGGATAATTAATACCGATCAAACACGACGCCAAGTGTTCCCACATATATGTGCGAATGTCTTCTTCGGGATAAAGTTTATTCATAAAGTCGTGAATCTCATCCATTGTCTTCTTATGTTTCTTCGGGTCAAGTGCATAGTAGTCGATATTAGTACACTTTGTAACATAGTCGTCGGGCTGTCCTTTTCTTGCCCGTTTTTCCTTGAAATCAATGACGCAATTATTACAACACAGTAGGTGCGTTTTCGTGTCGACGCTCTGTAAGAACGACTTGTCGTAAAACAGCTCTTGAGCTTCCTTCATAAGATGCCCTTTTGTAACAGCATTTTTTAGTTTTAAACATATATCCGAAATCCTATGTTGAAACTGATTCGGCTTGTTTTCGTCACCTCCTCCATTAGTAGCCGCTGCTCCACCACCGCCTCCTGCTGCTGCAACAAGTTGTTTGCTTGCTTTTCCGGGCTGAGCACTGCCACTGGCGCCACCACTTCCAATCGAGCCAATGCGCGAAACATAGACATTATACATTTCAGTCGAGATCATTTGCCTGAGAGAGATACCACAGTCGCATTCAACCCACCTGTTATTTTCGAACTCATACCATACATTGTCTCCGAAGTCGGCACATACAAATCTATTTTTATACATATTGTAAAGAACGACAGCCAAATCCACGACAGTTGTTTCCGGTTTTCCGTTTATATTCACCAACTCATTAGAGAGCGTAATATCTACATAATAGTCGATAGTCTTTTTATATACCTCGTGATATCTCTCTTTGGCATCGCTTTGCGCCCAGTAAATAATAGACCTGCGAGTAAGTCCGTCCTCATTTTCCATTGAAAATGTCTGCCATTTGTCGTAGAATTCCGAAATCTTATCATAACTAAATTTCTCCGACTGGGAGCTAAATAGAATCCAAGACAGGAATAATTTGTCGCTGGTATTGCGCATAGCCCATCCCACGCGTATCCATAAGCTATATTGATTATAATATTTTTCAGGAAGACACATTGTGTAGTCGCTTGTTTCTTTGATGTAGTGTTCGCGCGTTTCGAGACCATTAAATATTCTATCGATTTCATCCGTCAATTGTTCGCGGTTTGTAATGTCGAGAATATTACTAGAGCTAGAAGCAACACGTCGGCGCATAATTGTGCCTGATTTTGCTTGAGGCGTTCTGCGTATTTTGTTTCGCTTAATGTCATCGTATTCGCGACGCACAGATTCAAGCACTTCAAATGTCGGATTGCCATCATATTGAGCAGATAGTAGATGAAAGTTTTTAATATAGTCGAAAAACGACACATTTTTCTCTTCATATTCCCACCCCCAAACGCAATTCGATTTGGGAGCAGAGTTTGACGACGCCACGGAATCATTATCGTCATCGCCGCCATTGTCATCCCCGCCATCCTCACCGTGATCTCCATCCTCGCGTTCTTCATCGCTTTGAGCATCCTCGTCTTGTGCTTCACTTTTCACATATACAAAATTATACTGATATTTAAGCGCGTATGCTTCATTGCCCGGCTTTCGCGATCCATAAAGCTGCCATCCAACAGGATTCACCATTCTTGAAATATTATCATCCAAAATATCGTCCCACGAATTTTTCAACGGCAAGTGTTTCAAAATGTCAGGGATCTTTTTCAATACATTGTTGCGCAGCATATGATGAACTGCGCGATCGGCGTGAACCCCAATAAGAAGATGAATTCCATCTTTTGTATATTTTTCATCATCGGTATTTACGTTTGGTTTCTCAAAGACGAAAACGCTGATTTCTTTTTTAAGCCCTTCGCTTATATTTAAAATCTTGGAAAGTTCTTCCATATAAAGCTCGACAATATTTTCTACATCTTCTTTCTTGTGCTGCCTTGTATCAATGCTAGCATCATAGCGAAAGTCCAAGTCGACCAGAAGTGGGCCAGCTACAGTAAGCTGTTTCTCAGTTAGATATTCGTGTCGACGATTCATCACGACGTGTTTCGAATATTTTGCCCAGAATTCAGGTAACTTTTCCGATGGTATATAAAACGCCCCTCCGGTTACGCCGTGAGGTTGACTCCCTATCCTTGTATGAGTAAACGATAGTCCAGCAGTAGCTTGATCATTTTTTTTCATATAAAATTGCCTAATATATTGTTCATACTCATTTGCTGAAGATGCTGATGACATTATAGTGTTTTGATTGACTGTTGATTTGGTAGTATTGTTGTTCTTGTAAGTTTTCGGGGTTTCCATTTGTATATTATACAGAAAGATATTTTTATGTCAATTTTATATGTTTAAAAAAGATTGCCTAAAATAGAGAATCCTGTTTATTCAAAAACTAATATATATACAAAAATGACATAAACGTTAAATATACATAACATACATTGGCGAGTCAATAACTTTGATTTTTAAATGGCTGATAATAAGGTGGTTGGTGTAGGTGGAGGTGTTGCTGCCCCCCCTCCAGTAAGTATACCCAAAGAAACGATCGAACGATTATTGAAAGACATAAGAGACATGGTTACTTCATCGCTTGAAAGCGAGGGTATATATTACAAACATTCTGAAACTGATATTTTAAAAGCGTATGTTATGATAGTGGGGCCACCCGATTCGCTTTATTTTGGCGGATATTATTTTTTTCAATTTATTTTTCCGACTGACTATCCACATTCACCTCCTTTAGTTACATTTTTAACCAATGATGGTATTACGCGTTTTCATCCCAATTTTTATAAAAGTGGCAAGATTTGTTTGTCTATTTATAATTCATGGCGTGGTGAACAGTGGACGTCGTGTCAGACTATAAAGTCGTGTCTTTTGACAATGTTATCTATTATGGATAATAAACCGCTTCTACACGAACCTGGTGTGAAAGAGACACATAGTGATTATAATAGTTATCACATAATGATTTTGTATAAAAATATCGATTTTTCTTGTATTCAAGTAATAACTGATTTTATGAATACAAATACTATTCCGATTGAAGCGGAATATAAAGAACATTTTTATGGTATTATGGAAGAACGTTTAAAGCGGAATTCAAAGGATATGCTTGAAATTATTCGAACAAATGTTAGTAAAAATATTAATAATTTGTATTCTGTTCGTTCATTATATGGAATGTCCTTTCAGGTAAATTTTGATAAAGTGCTTGAAAGATTTATGGCGTTGATGAAGAAACACGATATTAACCTTGAATAACCCGGATTAATATTTACGAAAATAAAACATATATAATATAATAATTACATAAAATTGAAATAAACAAATAAAACTATATTACAATATATTATACACCAGTCTGTGTCAACTATCCTCTCACAACCAAAACATGCATTTCTGTGTAACTTGTGACAATATGTATTACATCCGTCTATCAGAAGAAGATCCGAATTCAATCGTCTATTACTGTAGAAATTGTGGTCACGAAAATAAAAATATTTCATTAAATAGTGTGACAATTTCGAAGACATCTTTTAAAAATAAAAGGCAAAAATATAATTCGATTCTGAATAAATATACAAAACTGGACCCTACTTTGCCTCGCATCAATACGATCAAGTGTCCAAATCAATCGTGTAAAAGCAATCACGGCGGTGGGGAAGAGGGTGCTGATGTGGGTGCGGAGTCGAAAAAGAAGGAAGCTTCTGGGGCAGCAGCAGCAGCATTAGAAGCACCGGTTGTTGTCGCTTCTGAGAACAAACGTGAAATTATTTATCTTAGGTATGATGATATTAATATGAATTTTGTATATCTGTGTGCCACTTGCGATACTGTTTGGAACACAGAACAGTCTTTATCATAAATCTATTCAACTATATAATTGAATGTATTATTTGAGTTATTAGCATTATTATTTAGACATTTAATACAATTATATTTTTTCATATAATTGTATTTTCATATATTGGGGATTTTTCATATATTGGGTATTTTAATATTATGATAAAATTGAAATAAAATCAAACCAATATATTATATATAAAGACGTCAACAAAAATGTCATTAAGCGATGAAGAAAATTTAGATATAAATAAGAAGGGAGATGGGTCAGATACCGAAGAAGGTTCTGTCGCCGGTTCCGAGAGTGGCTCTGAAAAGAGTGATATTGCGGTCGACGAGGATGTGGCTGGTGTAGAGGCCGGTGCTGAGGATGAAGAGGCGGTTGCCAACGCAAGTGATATTGATGAAAGTGATGGCGATGGCGAGGGGGAGGGGGAAGGTGAAGGTGAAGGCGAAGAAGGTGAAGAGCCATCGTTTGCTAGCGGTGTCAAAAAAATGGCAAGTGCTTCTAAGAAACTATTGAGCAATATACAAGATGTAGTTAGCAATGCCGGAAAAAACGTGGGCGCAATTGCCGGATCTGGTGACGATCTTCTATCAAAACTTACAAAAACATCTGTAAAAATGCCTTCTGGACGCGGCAGAAAAAAAAGAAGCGCAACAGCAAACGCTGCCCCATCATTTGAAGCAGAAGAGGATGATCCGAATGAAGAAGGCGATGGAGATGGAAATAACAGCGATGAAGATGACATCAATACAAAATTAAAAAAATTCGACAAAGAATTAAGAGACAACTATTTGCTTAATTTTCACCCCGAAAGTCTTGTTCAGAATTATGATGAAATATATAATCTAGCTCGCGTGGTTCGCGATGATAATTGCGTAGTTGTAGATGCCTTACATCGCACATTGCCAATGTTAACAAAATATGAAAAGTCACGCGTCTTGGGACAACGCGCTAAACAGATCAATGATGGGGCAACACCCTTTGTAAAGGTTCCGGAAGGCGTAATCGACGGATATCTTATTGCGATTAAAGAATTAGAAGAGAAAAAAATACCATTTATTATTAGACGACCATTGCCAAACGGAGGTTCAGAATATTGGCATCTTGAGGATTTGGAAATTATTAACTAACGCTAACACTAACACTTCCAACGCTTGCCACAGTCGAGACAAGTTACAAATGTTGTCATCGGCTCATCTGCAGACCTGGTTTGTAACTGATAATATGTGCATTTTTTTGAACGGCATTTGCGACAAGTAAATTTATCAGTGGATGCTTCAAGTTTCGGTTCATATTTATTTTCATCTCTAATTTTTTTGTCTTCAATCAACTTATCCCATTTCTCGGGACTCATCTCTTGGTGCGTCATAAACGCCAACTTGTGTGCCTGGATTTCGCGATTCTTCATCTTATTGAGTATCTTTTCATCTTTTAGATTGATATACACGGTTCGGAGAAGATCGAGATAAATAACAACGAAATATTTATTGTCCCATTTTTTAACAATACATCTTTCTTTTGCTTTTCCTAAAGAACTATTAAATATACCCTTTTCAAGATTCGTGGCTATTTCACTATCATTCAATATAGTTTCTAGTTTTTTGCGAATATTTTCTCGAAATAATACAGGATTCTCAATTTGACGCATCGTTGTGTGATTATGTGTGTTGTGCTTGCGACTGTTTTTGTTTCTGGAGTTTATTATTATTTATAATAAAATATCTTTATTCAATTTTATAAAAGAATATAATCTTTAATATAATCTTTAATATATCCTTAATCCTTAATCCTTAATTATTATTCATTGATTTATAAATAATAAATAAGACCAATTAGTGAATCGTAATGAATCATACCAAAACATAGTATTAAAGTTAATCGAATATAACTTATTTTTAAGGAAGGTGAAGCGCATTAGACAAGGAACCAGTGGTATTGAAAAACAAACCCTTGACAGTTTCAATCACATACACAAAAAAGGCAAGAAACATCAATACCCAAGGGAGCAGAACCAAAAACCATGAAAGTTCGCTGTATCCCTTGCTACACAAATACGACAATAACCAGGTCCATATAACAATAAAAACGGCCTGAACAACATACGAAGTTCTCGAGTCTTTCTGATAAGTAAAGTTAAGAGAATGTAAGGCAGGGTGGCCTGACTGGTTCATAGTAAGCTGTTGCGATATCGCAGTCATTCCAAAATAAGAAAGAATCAACAATATCACGGAAACAATCAGATAGATCTGGGCAGGAGTACACATTTTACCACTCATTTTAGTTGCTTTTATATATTATTTATACAAAAAAATTATAATATTACAAAAAAATTACAATATTACAAAAATTATAACAATAAAATTATTATTATAATTTAGCAGTGTTATAGTTTTATAGTGTTATAGTTTTATAGTTTTATAGTGTTATAGTTTTACAGTATTATAGTTCTATATATTCCTAAATTAATTACTATTTACTATTTACTATTTACTATTTACTATATGAATATTCTTCTTCGCTCAATTCGCTAGATTCGTCTGTTTTCCATCCATTATCACAGTCCTCATCTTTGTCTTTATTCTTATCTTTGTCTTTATTCTTATCCTTCGTCTTACATTTTTCCTTCCCCATATCCTTCACCCCATCCTTCTCCTTATATTTATCCTTAGCTTTATCCTTAATATTTTTAATTTTATTATCACCACCGCTAACCAAACGTGAACTAACAATAGGAATCTTATCTTTATTTTTTTCGATAATTATATTTTTATTATTATTTATCTTTTTTGTCTTTTTACCAAAACAGTCGGCATCACCTTCATCGCTTTCTTCTTCACTCTTTTCACAAATATCATCATCCTCTTGATCGTCGTCGCTAGAATCATCTGTTTCACTATCATCATCGTCGTCATCATCCTCATCCGAATCACCACAACTATCTTCTTCCTCCCTTATATCAGTTCTCCTTTTGGCATCTACTACAAATCCATCTTTTAAATATCCATCTCTTGTTTTTCTATTTGATGGTATGGCGTCAAGCTCATCATACTCTTCCTCATCGTCATCCTCATTTGCCACTAATGACTCAAATCCTCCAAATAAATATTCATAAATATCATCCCACATATCCTCCGTCAAATCAGTGTAACTATTTTTATAGTCACGAGCAATGAGAGCACACGCGCCAAAATATAAGTCGTGATCCAATGGTGGTGGAAACTCATACTTGTTCTCGTGGTTTGCCAGACCATCATCCTTAGCCCACATTTCTACAACAATTTTAGACGATTCGCCATTATCGCATTTAAAGGAATACCCCCATTCCGTCCGTTTTATATATCCATCCGTCTTTTTGAATTTACACTTCTTTGCGAGTTCTTCTGCGCATATTGCCTCTTCTTTAATTTCTGCTTCCTTAATATCTCCATTTTTTTCAACAATCAAAAATTTAATATTTTTGAGTTTTTTTTTGGTATCTGTTTTCGTGTTTGGCATTATGATTTGTGATTTATGATTTATGATTTTAATTTCTGTCTTGCTTGCTAAAGTTGGTCTGATATATCATTTTGTGTAATCGGTTTAAATGGTTTATGATATAATATATAAAATACGATTTAAATAAACACGACTAATAATAAAGTAAAATAATGAAACGTGGAAACACAATAAGGAGTAAAACGGATAATAAATCGAATTCATATCCTATAAAAATATACTTTCCAACAATATCTAGAGATATAATTCAAAAAAACGTAATTGATAATAATGGACGCAAGAGCAATTCATCACCATTATCCAAATATTTAGTAAATGAGAATATGAAAACTACCTTATATGGATCGACTGGTATTTTTGACATAATTGACAGTAATTTATATCAATTGTCTCCTATTGATAGACCTGTAAAAGAGTTGACAATAGCAACAACGCCGAAAGACAATGTAAAAATAAATTCGGTATTAAATGTTTTAGTCGATTCATCATATATGAAACGTTATACAACCCCGTCCTTTCAAATACCATATGAGCACCATATTGAAAAGTTAAAAATAAATACTTATAAGCTTACGCCAACATCAAATACAAGATTCGTTATTGAATTAAAGGATAATAGAATTCACGATTTTTATATTCAGACCGTTGTAAGTGAAATAAATATTGTAGAAATAAATACATTTTTAAAAAAGGACATAATATCGTTCTTATTGCTCTTAAACTTATATAGATAATTATATACAAAGATAAACAAAGATATTATGTGGTCCTGGATAATAAAAGTAACTATTTTTTCATTATTATTAATATTTTTAATTCATTATTTATATACCTTTTTCAAAACAACGCTTACTTCCCCTAAATTAAAAGATTTAGTGAATAAACCACAGGCAAAATATAATACAATATATAACTCTCTACAAAATACGGCCGATGGAGGATCGGCAAATTTAGGAGACCGTGATGATGGTGACGGTGGCGGTAACAGCAAGACAGTATCTAAAAATTCAAATATGAAGAGTGAATTGATGAAATATGTAAAAGAATTATCAACTGGATCTGGTGGTTCTGGTGGTTCTGGATATACATCTGTTTCTGATTTACAAAATAGAGGACCAAATGATGCCACGATTCTACCCAATATGAATTATGATGGTTTATCAAATGGCAATATTATAATGCCGCAAAATGAAACAACTAGTATATATTCGGCGACAAATATATTAAGCGATAATGGCGCCAATGGAATATCTACACGTGTAAACAATAATACAAAATATATGCGCGATATCAATAATGTATCGTCGCATCCAACAACCGCAACATCAACTCTTGATTATGGCACACCAAGTATGTCTTCTTCATATTCTTCCGCATATTCGCCTTATTAGATATATGATATATGATATATGATATAGATTTAAAGATTGCTTTATATATAATTGTAACTGATCGTAGCATTTGTTTTTGCCTTTTATACAAGCAATGTCATCATCGTCATCCTCGCAATATACCATACCATATGATGAACAAACTGAAATATTGAGATCATTCCCGCCTGAAATTAAATTTTCTTATGAAAGAAGTACTCATAAGAAAGTTTTATCTGATATATATGTCATTATACCAAAGGGTAGAAAATATTTTGCCTGGTTTACGAGCCGAAATAGAAAAAATGTATGTATATTTTTGGAAGTAGGTGGACAGAATCATAAAATTACAAATATGTTTTACCGTCACGTTTCATTTCACGATTCACTTTCCTATGGCACTATTTTTTATGGAAGTTTATTTAAGACAAATGCTGATATAGAAGCCGGAATAAATGATAATGAAATCTTTTCAGTGGAGAATATATATTTTCACAAGGGCAAAGATGTTGACCATTATTGCTTTGGTGATAAATTAAAATTGATAAAAACTATTTTTGATACTAGTTTAAGATATAATACTACATTTTTTAAAAAGGGCGTTGTATTTGGTTTGCCTGTAATCACGACTTCATTTATGGATGCCTATGATAGTATTCAAAAGTTGCCGTATGCTGTTTATTCGATTCAATATAGATATTTAGCTCGAAGTGGAGAGGCGAATGCCCATTTAGAAAGAAGTAATGTTGTCGAATATTATCATTATATTAAAAATAGCAGCGGCAGCGGTGATGGCAGCGATGGCGTTAGAAGCAATAAACAAATATCCCCGGTTCGTCAACCTCAGAATACTATTGTTGTTGAGCCTGTGTCTGTGCTTGCGCCTGTGTCTGTGCTTGCGCCTGTGTCTACGCCAATAAATACCCGCACAAATATGCGTGATCAACATTCAAGTAACGGCAATGAAATATCGAAAATATTTTATGTTAAACCAGATATACAAAATGACATCTACTATTTGTATAAGATAAATACAGTAAATTTTTCACTTATTTCAAATGAGATCGCGCATATACCTGACTATAAGACAAGCGTATTAATGAATAAATTATTTAGAAATATTAAAGAAAATATAAATTTAGATTCTTTAGAAGAAAGCGACGATGAAGAAGAATTCGAAAATATCCAAATTGATAAATTTGTAGATTTAAATAAAACATTTAAAATGCGTTGTATTTTTAATCATAAATTTCGTAAATGGGTTCCAGTAAATGTTGTATAATATTCTTATAATATGTTTTCAGTATGCGAAAAGTAGTAAATTAAAAATATTATATTTTGTAAATATATATTAATATCATTTTAATTTATTGAAATAATGGTATCAGACGTTTTAACTTACGCAAATAATGAAGGAGATAGTAAACTGAATCTTCCTAATGCTCACGGTATTAATGGAGGATCTACACACGTAGCTAATACCCAACCATACGGTATAACTCGTGGGAATACGCATTATGCTGGACCCTCTACAAGTGCTCAAGCTTTAGATGGTAAAGGTGTAATGACAATCAAATCCGGAATGTCCGGAGGCGGTAGAAGTAGAAGACATAGACATAGACACAGTCGTGCGTCGAAAAAGTATGCTCGCAAGCGCAGTCTTCGTCATCGCATCAAGCATAGAAAATCCGGTAAACGCAAACACGGACACCGTCACACCAAACGCAGAGGTCAGCGCGGTGGATATCACCAGTATTTATCAAATCAGGCATTCACTCTCGGCCAAAGACTTCCCGGTTTCCCCTTGCTTCCCAGTCAGAGCGCTTTAGCAAACCCGCCTCCTTTTATGCCATACCGCAACTGCCCCGGTGGTATGTAATGTGGCACGAGGTATTTTCCATTTAAGTAACATAATATAAAATAACAAGGTAATAAAATATTACTTTATTATTATCCTGCGAATGTGCTCGCATTTATATCTACTATTCTATTCTACAATTGCCCAAACATACTCATATCTATTAGACAGCCCTTGCCATTGAGTCCGGCTTTTCCACGCGATTCATTTCGTTGACGTTCGTGTGTAACTTCATCTTCATCTTCGGTGTTATTATCACGATCATCGCTATCATCCTGATCAACGCTTTCATCATCATCGTATCCCAATTTTTCGACTGGTTTTATATTTATATTTATATTCAATCGTTCAGCAATACTTTTTTCAGCGACCTTTGGCTTTGATGGGTGTATCTTTTTCGATACACCTTTGGCTGCCTTGCCGCCACCACCACCACCGCCCACCTTCTTCGGCTCCCACGATACTTTCCATTTTGACAAATCTTTATTATGTCCTCCCTCATATTCATCAATATCGCAGATCAATATCTTATAATTCTGTGACTTGTAATATTTGCGCCTCTTATACCATTGGCTCATAAATATATCGTGTGCATCTATAATATCAATGACCAGCGGAGAACTGTGCTTCTGTCGCAAAATACGCCCCACAGATTGACACACGTCCGTCTTCGGCGACGCCAATATTAAACTTGTAAGCGTCTTTATGTCGAGTCCCTCAGACGCCATAGCATACGTTGCTATAATCACCTTCTTACTCTCGCTCAGTTTTAACGCCGCCTCTTTCATTCCTCCAATATAATACCCCACCGATCCATCCGCTATCTTCCTATGCGCAATTGCATCGTGTAAATATGTAATCAGCGATTTATTGTGCGCCAATATCATAATCTGTTGCTCAGGATTCAACTCCAATTCTGCGGTCAATAGCCGCAATATAAATTCACTCCTATGACTATAACTACACAATTTGGATATCATTGTGCTGAATTTTGGATTCCCTTTATAATCATACTGCGTCTCATTGAAATCATCATCGTCTACATTATATACAATACCCTTCACAACCACACTATGCTCTGACTCCGTCTTCTCTTTATGAACCACTGGCCCAATAAACATCTCGAATACTTTCGTAAGCCCGTCTTTGCGCTCCATAGTCCCCGATAATCCCAGTGTATATGTCGTATTCACTTTCATCATACAACGCGAAAACACTTCCGCTCCCATATGATGGCAATTGCTCACCACCGGATGTAGGCGCAATCCATCCGCCATTTTTAATACAAAATTGTGGTTATCTTTCACCTCGATGTCGAATACTTCATACCCCTCCTCTGATTTTCCGAAAATATGTGCATTTTCTGTGCTTTCAATTGGTGTATATTTCTCCCAGTATAGAAACGCGGTTGATGTCAACATACCTTTGGGTGATAATGGTTTATATAGTTCAAAACTACTAATATCGATATGAATATCGTCGGTCGCATTATACATACATTCAATATAATCTCCAATTACTAGCTCATCGGCGCACTTATACCCTTTCGTAGTCAGTATCTTGTGCTCCGGAGTACATATAAATGAACCACACATTAAATATACTTTGACAAGCTCCTTCTTGTGCCTTTTCCACGCGTGTGTCATCCGCCCCCATTCAAAACGCGATGTCTCTTGATTGAAGCTCAGGATTTTCGGGATTGCGTCTACTAGTTTCTCAACATCTTTTTCTATTCTCACATACTTATTCGATATACCACTCGCAATACCACGCGCAATCCACATATCATATAGTGCCCCAATTTCCATAGGTCCACGCGATGTATGAATCAGCGTATTCCGCGGAAAACATTCATCATATATCGCCAGTCCAAATTTATTAAACGTAGTCTTCGGATACTCTTTCATCGACAACGACTGTAACATACCTATTACTATATCCTTGTCCTCTATGTCCAATATCTGCCCCTGTATTCGCCCCACTCGTGCACCTGGCAGAAACTGCTCAATGCGCTCTATCCACTGATTTAGCAGAAACGACTTGTGAACAATGACCAATGTGCACTTTTTTAACTTCGCTACTATATTTAGCGCCATCACCGTCTTGCCTTTGCCAGGGTCGACATCTAGCAACCCACCGCCACACACCCCGACGTGTTTTATATACTTGTCTACTATTGCATCTTGGTATGGCCTAAGCTCGCCGGCAAATGCCAGTGAGATAGTATTTCCTGGTTGTATTAGAT
>Ga0209597_1000100_pt1 | contig 51950 bp, 37 predicted proteins | sample M_140625_MF_Meta_FD_187316 | JGI IMG/M metagenome (GOLD analysis project Ga0209597, IMG submission 187316) | Freshwater microbial communities from Lake Montjoie, Canada to study carbon cycling - M_140625_MF_MetaG (SPAdes) (version 2) | ecosystem: Environmental > Aquatic > Freshwater > Lake... | reverse complement strand
CGCGCTCTTTTGCTCCCCGTATGAATTCTTCTTTTCTTTTATCAATAATATCATGTTTCTTTTTACTGATAGCTTTAATGCATGCATAGGCACTCGAAAGTTCGATACCCCCCAATTGGTTTAATATCTGCATGATTTGTTCTTGGTAAACCATGACGCCAAAGGTTTCAGAAAGAATCTGTTCCATAACCGGGTGTGCATATACCGGTTTTTCCCTGCCATGCTTTCGGTTGATATAGGAATCCACCATACCGCCTTCCAAAGGACCTGGCCGGTATAAAGCCATAATGGCGATGATATCGCGAATATTGTCTGGTTTCATGCGCTTGAGCAGTTCGCGTATGCCGCTTGAATCTAATTGAAAAACACCCTTGGCATCACCTTTTTGCAATAAGTCGTATGTAGCTTTGTTATCCAGGGGAATGCTGTTGAGATCTATAATAACTTCATGATTTTTTTTGATCATGCGAACGGCATTATCGAGAGCGGTAAGAGTTCGAAGCCCCAGAAAATCCATTTTCAAAAGACCAACGGTTTCCAAGTCACCCATTACCCATTGAGTTGTGATTACTCCCTCGTCTTTGCGTTGTGATTCATCTCCTTTACGCACAATTCTTTGCAGTGGAACATAATCGGTCAACGGGCCATTGGAAATAACCACGCCCGCAGCATGAGTGCCGGCATTACGATTGGTCCCTTCGAGTTTAAGTGCGATATCAATGAGTTCTTTGATTTGAGGATCATCATTAATGCAGTGTTTGAATTCTGAATTACCATTGATTGCTTCTTGAAGAGTTATACCCGGTGTTTCTGGAACTAATTCGCAAAGTTTAGTTACGCGATCGAGAGGAATATTAAAAACTCTTCCCACATCTTTGATCGCTGCCCGGGCAGCCATAGTTCCAAAGGTTGCAATTTGTGCAACGCTTTCTTCACCATACTTTTCTCTTACATAAGCAATAACTTCCTCGCGCCTTTCCTTGCAAAAATCAATATCGATATCAGGCGCTTCGCTTCGGTTAGGATCAAGGAATCGTTCGAATAAAAGGCCATATTCAAGGGGGTCTACATGGCTAAGTTTGAGAACATAACTAACCAAAGCCCCGCAGGCGGAGCCCCTGGCGCTACTTGGTATTCCCTTGTCGGTTGCAAATCTTACAAAGTCTGCGACGATTAAAAAGTAGCTTGCAAATCCCATTCTGCAAATAATACCAATTTCTTTTTCAATTCTTTCCTTGGCTGCTTCAGGCGGGTTTTCTCCGTAGCGTTCCTTCATGCCCGCATTACATAATTCGGTTAAGTATTTCTCGGGGGTCTTTTTATCTGGTGGGGAAAAAACAGGAAAATGTCTTTTGCTGAAATCTAACTGGATATCACAAGTGTCAGCAATTTCTTGACTTCGCTTAACTGCTTCTTCCTGGTTTGGAAACAGTTTGTACATTTCTTGTGGGGAGCGAATGTAAAATTGATCAGAACCATACTTCATCCGATTTTCATCAGTCCGAAGCCTGCCTGTATTTATGCAAAGCAGAACATCGTGAGCGTTACTGTCTTCCGGTCTTAAGTAATGCGCATCTGATGTTGCGACTAAAGGTAATCCTAGTTTATTTGCAATGTCGATCGCACCGCGGGCGCATTCTTCTTGAATGGGAATTCCATTATTCTGTATCTCAACAAAAAAGCGATTTTTGAAAACTTTAGCAAACCATCGAGCTAAATCTGTAGCTTCCTGATGCTTTTCTTGAAGGATAAAATCGCTGAATTCACTTGATGCACAACCGCTAAGGCAGATGATTCCTTCGCTGTGTGCTTTTAATATTTCTTTATCTATTCGCGGAACATAGTAATAGCCTTCAAGGAATGCGATTGATGCCATTTTTATAAGGTTCTGATAACCTTTGTTATTTTTTGCTAAAAGGGTTAAATGAAACCCAGCATCACCCCGCTTTTTAGCATCGCGATCTGTTCTACCTTTTGGAGCAACATAAGCTTCATATCCAACTATTGGGTTTACGGAGCCAGCCTTGCATTCTTTATAAAATTCGATCGCTCCGTAAAGATTTCCGTGATCGGTCAGTGCCACCGAATTCATTCCCTGCTGCTTCACATATTTAACAAGTTCAGGAATGCGACTTGCACCATCAAGCAGGCTGTAATGAGTATGGCAGTGTAAATGAGCAAAAGATTTATCCGCCATCCTTGGACACTCCCATGATATCAATGATTGAAATAGACTATTTCAATTTATAAATTTTGATTATCAAGTAAAAAATATAAAAGGTGCGATATTAAGATTGCAGGTTGTCGGGATCGATGATTGCCCGAGCATATTTTGCAAGAATAAGATGTATGGATTGGATTTTCTGCCAATCCGAGTATTTTAATGAAATATCTGAATCCTCATCTTCGGTACCCATACTCTCGGTAGCCAAGGTTAATTGCCTGTGCAGGTATTCAAATAGTTCTGCAAGCCTAGCTGATTGAGCGGGTGAAAGTTTTCTAGGTAAGGGAGGTAGTGGTTTATCACCCAGAAAAACATTGCCATGCTTTATCGAAATTGTTTGGTCTGGTTGTAGGTTGGCTGGTAAATCGTGATCAAATGTTTCTGCGCTTATTGAGGCTTGATCAGTGCCTTGATCTGTGTCATCCGCAAGTTTGGTTTTCCCTGTTGTTTCTGCAATGCTCGAAATTGCATTGATTCGATTCCGAATCTCAACTTCTGAACCAAATAACAGAATTGATCTTCCCAAATTTATTCTATCACCTGGTTTTAATCTGCGAATGTGTATGGTGTTGCCATTAACTCGTGTTCCGTTGGTGCTTTCGAGATCCGTAAGAATAATTTCGCCGCTATCATCTTGAATCTTAGCGTGAAACCTGCTGATTCTTTCATCACTCAGGCGAATGTTATTGCCTTCTTCCCGACCAATGGAGACAGGCAAATCCAAGGAGCGAAATGCAATACCTTTGTCAGACCCTTCGAGAACATGAATGGTAATTTTTTTTGACATAAGTGCTACAACCTTACCCCAAAACTAAAACTTATTTCAATATATATTGAAACATAAAACACAGCAACTAACAGATTTAATATTAATGGTTATCTGATTGAATATCGATATCGAAACCCCAAAAGCGGAAGTTATTTTCCAAGGATATGGGAATACATGCTGGAAGATGCCGAAACCAAGTTTCCTGTTTTTTGGCAAGTTGTCTGGTTGCAAGATTAATTGCATCTTCCATTTTTTCGATGTTTATCAATCCCTCTAAAAATTGAGCGATTTGAGAATACCCAATGGCTTGCGAAGCTTCTTTGCTAAGAACTGGGTATTTTTTGCGCAAACACTTAACTTCGTCTATCCAGCCTTTTTTAAGTAATAATTTAGTTCGATTGTGGATTCTTTCATGTAATTTATGGCGTGGCATTTGTAACCAAATGCAGCGAATTTTATCCGGGTTGAAAGTACTGTTAGTTGTAATTTCCCATTGTTTTTGAAGCGAACTGATTGTTATTCCTAGGCTTTTCCAAACTTCCAAGGCCCTAATAATTCTGCGTCGATCGTTTGAATGTATTTTTTTTGCAGAATCCGCATCGATTTCTTCCAACATACGATAAGCTGCTGCGAAATCAGTTTGCGGAAATTTCTCCTCCAATTCAGAACGAATGTGCTTGGGAATCTCAGGGATTTCAAACAAACCCATCATTAATGCTTTTAAATAGAGTGGCGTACCCCCAACAAATATGGGTGATTTTCCTTTGGCAATCAATTCCAAAGCTATTTCCTTGGCGGATTTTAGCCAGAATTGAACAGAGCTTGGTTCAGTAGGCTTTAAAATATCTACCATGTGATGCTTGATCATAGCTTGTTCGTCTTGGGTTGGCTTAGCTGTGCCAATATCCATGTCTTTGAAAAGAGTCATGGAATCCATGCAAATAATTTCGGTATTCAGGTGCTGTGCCAACTTGATTGCGAGGTTGGTTTTACCGGATGCTGTTGGGCCCGTAATTATGTAGGAATTTTCAAGTATGTTCATGTCTTCAGAATACTTTCTGAAGGAGAAGATTTAAACCTTAAAGCAGAATCGACAGGGAAATTTAAACTGCCAACATTTCTGGTTTAATGAATGAACCAAACATTGGGTTTTCCAATGCAACATAATCTTGAGCACTAATGCGTATAGATTCAAGGTGAGAATGGCCTGGAACAATAATGCTGGAGCATTTAAGCAGACAAGAATCTACGAGCGTGGAAATTCCGTAAGCAGAACCAAAAGCGGTCACAACGCCCCATTCGCAATCAAAGAAAAGTTCAGACATGTTTAAAGGGTTTGCCATTTTTACCTTCGCATGAATCAAAAGTTCAATTTGGGATTTATCAAGCATTTGATCAGCGGGTAAAACCGCAATTTTGTAACTTTCCATAGTTTTAAGGAGAACAGTTTTGGCGATTTGTCGTCCCGGTGTGTGGAGATATTTTGCAAGTTTTTGGGCTGAAAAAGCGGGAGGATGTTGAATAACATCAAAAGAAATACCCATCGACTTTAAGAAACTATATATGCGCATGATTTCACCTAGTTTTATAAACCCTGATCAAGATATATGATTGTAAATAAATACGGTTTCAAACTAGGCCTCAAATACCCCCTATTCTCCCGATATTATGGTGATATGGTCCGTTTATACCGTTTAATCGGTGTGATAGTGCCTTTCCCTTCGATACCCTGCGAAGGAAAGATCAAACACTTGCTATTTATTGAGAGGGGTTTAGGGTGCTATTTGCAGGCAGATTAGCTTAACGCCATCCCTTGCTAGTAAATATTTATCTGAAAAAGCAGGTTGAGCCCTGCAAGGAGCATTAAGGATCTTCTGAGAAAAAATAGCTTCCCACTTCGTGGAATTAAATTTGTTTAAAAAGAGAGTCCCATCTTCCGCTAATACTAGGTAATGATTATTAAATTTGATTAGATTGCCACTTCCTAGCCCTTCCTTTGCCCATAAAGGTTCACCCGTTTTTAAATTAACACAGCGAAATTCAGCACCAGCTTCTTGCCTTCCATGAAAACCGAATAAGAAACCATTGGAAATAATCGGTGTTCCAAAATGGCAGGAAAGTGATGTGTCATTAGCCCAAGTTTTTTGAAACTTACCCTGGTTAAATTTAAGCGATATTGCTCCCGTTCCATAACTGGCGGTCAAGAATATTTCATCGCCTTCAATCAACGGTGTGGAAGCATTAACGGAAGCATCAAATCTTGCGCGCCATGGAAACATTCCCATATTTGAACCATCCGTTAATTTCAGAATCGAAAGGCCATCGCGTTGAAAAAGTAAAACGGAGTCTTCGCCACCAATTTTGGCAACTACGGGCGATGCATAACTTCCCTTAAAACTTTCACTCTTCCAAATAATGGCGCCATTTTTGATATCTAAGCAAATGCATCCAGCTTTTTTGCCTCCCGCCATCACAATTAACTTTTCATCAATGATCAAAGGTGAGCTTCCGAAACCAAAAAAAATCTTACTTGATTCAAATTCAGAGATCAGATCTTTTTCCCATAAGAGTTGCCCATTGGTGGTATTAAGAGCCCGCAATAATCCATCTGGTGAAATAGAAACGATGGCAGTTTTATTGACAGCAGGTGTGGAGCGGGGGCCATCGCCTCTGGAAAAATCGTCTTTGTAGGTTGTAGCAAAAGATTTTTTCCAATTAACTTTGCCTGATTTTAATGCAAAAGCGGTGATTTCTTCAGCATTTTGATTGCGGTGATGGAGGAATACCGTTTCCGCAAAAACAATCGGGCCACTAAACCCTTCTCCTACGGGTGCCGACCAGATTAATTGAGGTTCTTTTACAAAAGTCTCGATATTGGGAAAAGCTTGGCCATTTCTTTTTGGGCCAAGAAAACCGCTCCAATCTTCCGCGTTAAGGGGGGGAACAAGAAGCACTAAACATAAAACCAAGCTTATTTCGAGATTATTTTTCATGGTAAACCCTAATAAAAGGTAAGGTAATTACAAAGTTCATGGTCTATTTGTAAAAAACTGCTGTTTGCATCTTGTACTACTACGCTAAAATAATCATAGTTCATGTAATTTGATAGTGGATAGTTTTAATAGGGCTTGGTTTTCAAAATTGAAGTACGAGGAAACAAGCAGATGAAATGTCATAAGTGTTCTAAAGTTGCAACGATGCACATTACTGAAATCGTATGTAAAGATAGTGTGCAGGAATGCCATTTTTGTGAAGAATGTGCCCAAAAGTATCTGCAAGAAGAAGTATTGGAAAAAGAAATAATAGAGGTAGATCTTGAGTCTTCTGTAACGAAAATGGTAGAGAATTTAGCAGGCGCTACTGCAGTCGTTTGTGAATCTTGTGCTTTACAGTTTTCTGATTTCCGGAATTCTGGCCGTTTGGGATGTCCTCATGATTACACTGTATTTCATGACGAATTATTGCCCTATTTAGAGAATATACACGGTGAAACCAAGCATTGTGGCAAGTTTCCCACACGATATGGCGCCAATAAGAATATACAAAAAGAAATTGATATTTTAAGAAAGAAGCTTCAAACGGTTATTCAAAAAGAAAAATACGAAGAAGCTGCAGATATCAGAGACAAGATACGATTACTTGAGAATCAGTAAGTTTCAATTTTAAATTTTACAATCGGCCGCTTTAAACTATGATTTGTAAGTACTGCTCCAAACCTGCGACAATACATTTGACCGACATTGTAGGCGGTCAAAAAAAAATCACGAACATTTGTAAAGAATGTGCTGAAGCAAAGCAGTTGCTCAAACAATCTGATAATGATCTCCCGGGAATTTTGCAGGGGTTGATTTCCAAACATATTGGAAAAGAAGCCGATGAATTATCCAAATTGGTGTGTCCAGATTGTGGAACACGGTACATGGATTTTCGTGCCCAGGGGCGTTTGGGTTGCCCTAAAGACTATAATCATTTTAAATTAGGGCTAGAGCCTTTAATCGAGAAAATTCAGCATTCAAAAAAACATCTTGGTAAAATACCCAAGCGCAATCCTGATCTTTCAGGTAAAAGATCTGATGAGATATTAAAAATCAGGCAGGAACTTAAAAAAGCAATTGAGCTAGAATCTTACGAAGAAGCTGCAAGGCTACGCGATTTACTCAGAGAAAAGGAAAGTCCGGATGAATTTTGAATCACTCTCAAAATCTAGTGGTGAATGGCTTAAAGGCTCTGGTATTGAATCGGATATTGTAATTTCCAGCAGAATAAGGCTGGCAAGAAATCTTGCTGGTTTTCCTTTTCCCAATCGAGCCAGTAACTTCCAAAAAGCTGAAATTGAGAACCTTCTAAAAGATCGTATTCAAACACTCGAATTTGAACAAAAGTTCGAATATGTTTCCCTTACCGCCCTCAACACCCTTGATCGTCAATTCCTTGTTGAAAGACAGCTTATTTCCAGAGAATTGGCTGCCAACGATGGCCCTCGTGGGGTGGCACTAGGCAACTTGGAATCCCTCAGCCTTATGGTCAATGAGGAAGATCATTTGCGCCTACAGGTGATGCGCTCGGGCTTTTCGCTCGAGAGTGCCTGGGAAACGATCAACAAGCTGGATGATTTTCTTGAAAAAAAGGTTTCTTACGCTTTTCATGAAGAATTCGGATACCTCACTGCTTGCCCAACTAATGTGGGAACGGGAATGCGCGCGAGTGTGATGCTGCACCTGCCAGCCTTGGATTTCACCAAGCAAATTGATAAAGTTTTTCGCGCATTGCAGCGTATCAACCTTACCCATCGAGGTCTTTACGGCGAGGGGAGCCGTTTTTCTGGGCACTTCTTCCAGATTTCTAATCAAGTTACCTTGGGTAAAAGTGAAAGTGCGATCCTCAATGAAATCTATAGTGTTATTCCTCAAATCATTGATTATGAGAGGCAGGCCCGAGTCGCTTGGAAAAAAGATAATGGACAAATCCTTCAAGATCGTATTTCCAGAGCTTTTGGTACGCTGAGTTCTGCAACCATGATGACATCTGATGAAACGATGGAGCTTTTATCTTATGTGCGGCTTGGAATTCATATGAAGATGATTGAAGATGTGGATATTAACACGGTTAATGAATTATTTATCCAGACCCAACCTGCGCATTTGCAAAAATTAATGGGTAGTACCCTTGATGGTGAAGAAAGAAATACTGCCCGGGCAAAATTCTTGCGTAGCAAGCTTCGAAGTTCAGGATCTACCTCTAATTAAATCCTGACAGAAAATCAATCATGCACAGCCAATCTGTTTTAGACTTGGAATCTTGGCTTGTTGAAAATGCTGTTCCAAGCGGCGGGTGGGCATATTACTCTAATAAATCTGCTTCCATCGAGCCAACTTGTCTGGCTCTCTTGGCCCTTAAAAATAGTAAATATGAATCAAGCAAAGAATTTGCTACCGCTATTACTTTCTTGGAATCTTGCATCGGGGCCAACGGAATTGTGGTTTCACCAAATGGCAGGCCGGAAGCTGTTTGGGTAACTTCCATCGTGCTTTTCACGTTTGTAAAATTAAAGCTTAATGCAAGTGCTATTTCTTTAATGGCCTCTATTTTACTTGAAATAAAAGGCACGGTTACCAAAAGCAATCAAGCCATGGAAATTCATGCCAAGGGAATTAATCCGCAGGTTATGGGTTGGCCCTGGTCGCTTAATACTTTTTCTTGGGTTGAACCCACTGCATGGGCGGTTCTTTCTCTTAGATTGGCTGGGTTGTCGGATAATCGCAGAGTTACTGAAGGTGTTGATTTTCTCCTTGACCGCTTAATGGATGAGGGAGGCGCAAACTACGGCAATAAAACGGTTCTTGGAAAGCTTTTAGATCCGGTACCCGGCCCAACTTCTCTATGCCTACTGGCATTGAATGGCACCAAAGAAGCTACGAACCCAAAGGTTTATGCATCGATTGCATACTTAAAACAAAGTATCTTTGCGCCTTTAGATTTAGAGAACGCCTTTTGGGCGGTCCTCTCATGCTCATTGTATTTAGGTGATAATCCAGATGAAGTTGTTCAGATTGAAAACGCAATTAAAGATCTTTTAGCCAAGTTCTTCAAGGAATTGAGCAGTGAAAATCAACCGTTAGGAAAATCGGTGTGTCGGGTATCTTTGGCGGTTCTTGCAAGTAAGGCTCTTGTAGACAACATTTTTTCAATAAATGTAGGATCGAATAAAGTGGCATTAAGAAAGGCCACTATTCCATCTGAATCTTGGGGTGAATGGGGTAAAAAGATTGTTCGTCGATTACTTATTGATGGTTTGGGCGGGGTTCATGCAAATCAAGGTGAAAGCCTGGTAGCGTGGAAAAGCCTACCCAGTTATGAATATGATGTTCTTTCAGCACTTAGGGAAATGTATCAAACATTTAAACAAAAAGTTCCAATAGCAGGTAAAAAAGTATTTATAAAACCGAATATTGTTGAATTTAATTCAAATAGGCCCATTCACACTAATCCGGTTGTTGTTGAATCGATGATTCGTTTATGCCTTGAAGAAGGTGCTGCAGAAATTGTCGTGGGGGAAGGCTCGGGGCATCGTAGAAATATGGGATGTTTACTACGGGAGTGTGGGTTGGAAAAAGTATTAATCGAGAATAAAATTCGATTTGTAGATATTAACTATGATCAAACCAAAAGAGTTGTCAATTTAGGTGCGAAATCTAAATTAGGGTTCATTTATTTCAGCAAAGAAGCTTATGAATCGGATGTTTTAATATCTGTTCCTAAACTTAAAACCCATCATTGGACGAATGTTACACTTTCTTTAAAAAACTTGTTTGGTATTGCCTCGGGGCAAGCTTACGGATGGCCTAAAAATGAGCTCCACTTCCAAGGAATTGTGAATAGTATCGTAGATATAAATTCAACTAGAAAAGCGGACCTTTCTTTGGTGGATGGTATTGTTGGTATGCAGGGTGACGGCCCTCTTTATGGCGAGCCTATTAATGCAAATGTATTGCTCATGAGTGATGATCCCGTAGCTATTGACGCTACCTGCTCAAGATTTATGGGTTTTGATCCTGCGGGAATTGAACACATAAGGTTATGTTCCAAAGTGGGTTTAGGGAATTTGGCATTAGATAAAATAAAGCTAGTTGGAACGGACTTAGCAAAATTGCCACAATTTAGATTCGAGAGCCCGCCAGGTTTTTAATCTTTATCGCTATTGTGAGCCTTTTTGTTGATTCAAACCGGATGATTTCAAAATAAATTTAATTATTTTGGCAAGATCCGTATAAATGTCTGCGAATGACTATAATAATCCATGTAAGGATTTTTTTTGTTTTGGAGATGACCTAAGATTGTTAAAAGTGTATCTTTGTGAATTGGTACTAGGTCATTAGCTTAAAAGTTTATAGGGCTAATTAAAAAATGTATGAGCGTTTTACTGATCGTGCTCGCAAAGTTATGCAACTTGCCAACCAAGAAGCCCAGCGCTTCAATCATGAATACATTGGCACAGAGCATATTTTGCTTGGGCTTGTAAAAGAAGGTTCCGGCGTAGCTGCGAATGTTCTTAAAAACCTTGATATTGATTTGAGAAAAATCCGGCTTGAGGTTGAAAAAATTGTTCAATCCGGCCCTGATATGGTGACTATGGGGAAACTCCCCCAAACACCTCGGGCTAAAAAAGTTATCGACTACTCCATTGAGGAAGCTCGAAACCTTAATCATAATTATGTTGGTACAGAACACCTTCTCTTGGGCTTATTGCGCGAGCAAGAAGGTGTTGCGGCTCAGGTTTTGATGAACCTTGGCCTTAAGCTTGACGATGTCAGGGAAGAAGTTCTTAATTTGCTGGGGCATAATATGGCTACCGAAGAAACTGGAGGCGGAAGTAGCAGTGGTGAAAAGCAGCCTGGTCGAGGCAAATCTAAAACGCCCGCCTTGGATAGCTTTGGTAGAGATCTTACCGAACTTGCTAAACAAGGGAAACTTGACCCTGTTATTGGTAGGGCCAATGAAATCGAAAGAGTTGTTCAAATCCTGAGCAGGAGAACCAAAAATAACCCTGTTCTTCTTGGTGAAGCAGGCGTTGGTAAAACTGCAATTGTTGAAGGCCTTGCACAATTGGTTATCGATGGAAATGTCCCAGAATTGCTTCGCGATAAGCGTATTGTAGTTCTTGACCTCGCTATGATGGTTGCTGGCACTAAGTACCGCGGGCAGTTCGAAGAACGTATTAAAGCCGTTATGAATGAAGTTCGACGAGCTAAAAACACCATTCTTTTCATTGATGAGCTTCACACCCTGGTTGGTGCTGGTGGTGCTGAAGGTGCTATTGATGCCTCTAATGTTCTTAAACCCGCTCTAGCCCGTGGTGAAATTCAATGTATTGGTGCTACCACACTTGATGAATACCGTAAATACATCGAGAAAGATGGTGCTTTGGAAAGGCGTTTCCAACAGATCATTGTTAATCCACCTTCTAAAGAAGAGGCTGTTGAAATTCTCCGTGGCCTTCGAGACCGATACGAAGCACATCACCGTGTTCAAATCAAGGATGAAGCCCTTGCGAGCGCTGTTGAACTTAGTGATCGTTATATCAGTGGCCGTTGTTTGCCCGATAAGGCTATCGATGTAATCGATGAAGCTGGTGCACGGGTCAGGCTAAAAGCCATGACTAGGCCACCCGATTTAAAAGATCTCGATCAACAAATTGAGAAGCTTAATCAAGAAAAAGAAGCTGCAGTTGCAGAGCAGGATTTTGAAAAAGCAGCTCATTTGCGTGATCAAGCAGATAAACTTAAGAAGAAAAAAGAAACCATCACCAAGGAATGGCGTGATAAATCCCGCGAAGTTGATGGTGTGGTGGATGACGATGTAATTGCTGAAGTGGTTAGCAAAATGACAGGGGTACCTTTAAAACGATTGGAAGATAACGAAACGGCTCGCTTGCTTTCAATGGAAAAGGAACTTCACAAGCAAGTTGTTAGCCAGTATGAAGCGATAGAATCAATCTCCAAGGCTGTGCGTAAGAGTCGTGCGGGGCTTAAAGACCCGAAACGACCGATTGGAAGTTTTATTTTTGCTGGCCCAACGGGTGTTGGTAAAACTTTGCTTGCAAAACGCCTAGCAGCATTCATGTTTGGCGATGAAAATTCCCTTATCTCGATTGATATGAGTGAGTATTCAGAAAAGCACAATGTAAGCCGTTTGGTAGGTGCACCTCCCGGTTATGTTGGATACGAAGAAGGTGGTCAGTTAACTGAAAAAATTAGGCGGAAGCCCTACAGCGTCGTGCTTCTAGATGAAATTGAAAAAGCACACTCTGAAGTTTGGAATATGCTTTTACAAATCATGGAAGAAGGCCGTTTGACTGATAATGTTGGTCGAACCATCGATTTTAAAAATAGTATCATCATCATGACCACGAATATCGGTGCTGCCGAAATTACGGGTAAAGTTGGTGGCTATGGTTTTCATAACCGTAAAGATGAGCAAGCAAACTATTCCAAAATGAAGGAAACGGTCAAGCAGGCGATGGAAAATAATTTCCGCCCTGAATTCCTAAACCGTGTTGATGATATTATTGTTTTCAGGCCACTCACAAGCCCCGATCTCAAGAACATTATCGACATCGAATTAAGCAAGGTTTACAAACGGCTTAAAGAAAAGAACCTTAGGCTTGTTCTTACCGAAGAAGCCAAGGAACTGTTGATCGAAAAAGGTACAAGCCTTGATTTCGGTGCTCGGCCATTGCGCAGGGCAATCGAACACTTCTTGGAAGATCCTTTATCTGAAGACCTTCTTCGTGGCTCTTTTGTTGGCAAAAATCTTATCAACACCAGAGTTGCTGAAGTTGATGGTGAAAAGAAGATATTATTTGAGCCAACTTTTGAAGTTGAGGAAAAAGAAGTGTTAGAGTCTGTCGGCCCTCCAGGTGACAAACCATCAAAAGGTATGGAACCTAAGGTTCCATAAGCTTAAAGCGCCTTAAAATTTAAAAGCCAGCCTTTGACAAGGTTGGCTTTTTTTATGAATGATTGCACTAGCGGAGATGGATCTTACGGATCTTTTCCATGCAATCAAAAGCTGGTTTTGGTTGCCAATCTTTATCAAACAACCCGCAATTTGGAAAGTCAGACGCCGAATCATCTGATAATTCAGCCCAATGAATTGATTGAATGTATCTTTTACTAAGGGCTAAACAAGTGAAAGATTCAGCCCAGTTTGCTTGTGTTGCAGGTGTCTTTGCACCTTTCCAATTGCCAAACACACTGTCCTCTAATTCGCCTTGCTTTTTCTCAGATGGGTATCCAAGGGTAATAGTAAGTGGCATCCCTAAAACTGCGTATAGGTCTAAAAGTCTGGATGTTTCGAGCATATCTCTGCAGAAAGATCCATTCGGGGATGAACCCATGACGATTTCAATATCAATTGCAGCGAGATTAAGCCCTGCCCTGCAAAGATTATCTGTGAAGATAAAAGGGGAAAAAGCCCGCTTTTTTGTGGAGATGTATTCTCCCCACGGTTGAGTTACTCCAATGATAATCTCTAACGAGGAATCAATTTGCTTTGCAATCTCTGCAAGCTTGCATGCAATGCGAAAGTAAGTTTCATCCCCAAATGCAGGTTCTGTAACTACATTTAATCCCGAGCAAATAATCCAACGGTGGATCTTTCCATTATAACGCCTAATTGCAGTATCTAAAAATCGTGCCATTGCAGTTGCATATTGTGATGCAGTACTCGTTGAAGTAGCTAGCCATTCAGGGAGCGACTCTTTAGTCATTTGAATAACAGGGCCGCCAATAACTTCCAAGCCGGTAGCTATGCAACTTTCCAAAGCTTGATCTACTTGACTCCAAGAGAAGATACCTTGAGAAGTTTCGATATTTTTCCAGTTGAACCCGACCTGCATGTAATTGAAAGACTTTTCCATTTTGCTTGAAAGAGAGGCAGGGAAAGGTTTAGAAACCTTTGCAGAAAGGCCAGTTTCAAAGGGTTGGTTATCTTGATGCCTGATGTCGAAAATTTGACGCATGTATTCGCGAATTAAAGTATCAGAACCCTGGTAAGCAAATTCGATAGCATTTTGGAGACATTTTTCTTGAAAGGGTAGAGAGGTGTTACTAAAGGCTTTTCCGAATTCTAAAGTTGAGTTGGAGAGTTGATCCCGAAGATCTTTATTGATTTTTAAGCCGCTAAATTCCCAGTCTGCATTAAAGTTCCGGAATTGATTAACTTTGCCCCGAGCTATTTCCATAATTAAAGAATAAGGTAAATCTGATAAAGGCAGGGTTGAAGTTGGTGACATGAAAATGCCCTGACTTCCAATATTCCAAGGTATATTTAGGAAGCAAGAATCAGATTCTTCTTTTTTAAGTGATAAAACATTGTTGTTATTGGATACATTGCAAAAAAAAGGCATGGTGTCTGGGCCACCAGAAAAATGGGATCTCAACAATTCTTTTTCCCAAGTTTTGTCGATTGAATCAGGAATATTAAAAGAAATGTTGCCCATGAGTTCGCTAAGGTATTAATTGTCGGGGAAAACTAAACACACACATTGATATGATATTATTATGGACGGTTAAAAGCGATAAGTGAACAAGAAATCAATGATAATTACTAAGCAGGTATATCCATGTCTGTAAGAGCAATAATGGTTATTCCGAGTTCATTTGCTAGGATAATTGCTTCTTTTTCGCCTAAAAAAATTGTTTGACCCGCTTCTATAGCTAGTACTTTGCCCCGTGCCTTATGAAGCGTCTGAATGGTATCAATACCGATGGTTGGTACATCAAACCTGCGATCTTGGTTTGGTTTTGCCACTTTAACTACAACAAACCCGCCTGATTTGCAGTATTCTCCCGCACGAGTTATGTTTTTATCAGTGCCTTCAATAGCTTCGACGGCTAAAACAGCCCTATCTTTAACAGCAACACTTTGCCCCACATCCATTCGACCCATTTCACGCGCAAGTTTCCAGCCAAAATAAATGTCCTGCATCTCAGAATTCGAAGCAGACCTGCGGGTTAATGTTCCTGGTTGCACTAGAATCTCCGGTATGTAATCAAGGGCGGATGCAAAGTTTATACCATCTTTGGCGAATTCTTTAATAATTGATAGCAAGAGTGTATCATCTTTATTATCAGCTCTTTTGCGAAGATACCAGAAGATTAAAGTTCGTAAATCAGGTGCAAGGTTGAATATTTTCCATGGTTTGTGAAGAAGATTCGCCTTATGAATCTTGCCCGCCATCACCACATTTTTAACCCCATGCTTTTTAAACCGATTGATCATCTTTCCCAACTGTGCGGGGCGTGACCAGTAAAAATGGTCGACCAAGTCTTTAAGCTCCGCGCCTGCTTCTTCCGTGATTCCAACACACACAACAGGGAAACCTAATCTGCGTGCAGCTTGGGCAAATACTACAGGAAACTGACCATAACCTGCTAATAACCCAACGGTTTCTTGGATGTGTCTTGCATGGTTCATCGCTTAGATTTCTCAACTTCCATTAAGCATTCGATTTCGATGACCGAGAGTCTTATTCATCTTCCTGAATGTTCAATTGTTTTTTAATCTTTTTGATGTCTCTAAAAATGTCGGGAAGCTTATTTAGATAAATAAGGATTCGCTTTTCATCTCGTTCTTGGCGGGCAGGAATGCCAAGTAATCGTTCCCCTTTGCCTGCAGTTCGCATTACTGCGCTTTTGGCACCAACTACAACCTCATCAGCCAAGGTAACATGGTCTGCAAGGCCAGCTTGCCCAGCAACCACCACATAATTTCCAGTAGTACAAGAACCAGCAATACCAACTTGTGCGACCAATAAATTGTGTTTGCCAATCTCGCAATTGTGCCCAATCTGAACCAGATTATCCACTTTCGTTCCCTCACCTATGCGAGTGGGGCCAAAAGTGCCTCGATCAATCGTAGAGCAGGCTCCAATTTCAACATGATGCTCTAGTTCGACATTACCAGTCTGGGGGATCTTTTTATGAATACCATCAGTGGTTTTGTAACCAAAACCATCCGCACCAATCACGCTGTTAGCATGAATAGTGACATAATCGCCAATGACACAATCATCATAAATTACAACATTAGGATGAAGAACAATGTTGTTTCCCAAGGTGCAATTACGCCCAATAGATACCCCGCCATGAATAATACAATCGGTTCCAATAATAGAGTTATTTCCAATGCGAGCAAAAGGCAAAATGGAAGTTCCAGCGCCAATTTTAGCACTAGGGGAAACCCAGGCGGCGGGGTCGATTCCAAGAGGATAGGGTTCAGGTTTACCTTTAAAATGTTCAACAATAACAATGAAAGCGAGCATGGGGTCATTTACAAGAATTAAAGTTTTTCCAGGCGCAATAAATTCGTTTTGACAAATGGTCACCAAGGCTTTTGAATCAATAAATTGTTTTTCATACTTTGGATTGTCAACAAAGGTAATATGCCCAAGATTTGCATATTTCAAGTTGGATGTACCAGAAACAATGGCAGATCCATCGCCTATGACTTTACCCGAGATCAAAGCAGCAATATCAGAAACTGTAGCAGACACCTATTCCACCTAACCTTCCATAAAGCAGTAGAATAAACACATTAACATGTAGAGATCGTAATCATTGTCTTTTAAATGAACAACCCTAGTTTTTAAATGATTATTCTTTGGGCTTAAGTCTGAAGAAATCGCCTTTAGAAGTTCCAATGTAAATCGAATTTTCATAGAAAATAGGCGAGCCAGAAATCTCACCCCCAAGGTTCAGTTTTTGAATTAACTTGCCATCTTCTAGATTTAGGAAATAAAGGTTCCCATCGAAGGAACCAGCAACAACAGTACTGTTTAATATGAGAGGAGAAGCATCGACCTTTCCGTCTGTTTGAACCCCCCATATCTCCGTCCCTTTTTCTCGATCAATAGCATGAATTTTTTTGTCTCTTCCCCCAACTACCACAAGACTCTTGGCAATAGCACAAGAGCTAAAAAATGGCTGAGATCTTTTTTCGGGTTTGTAGTTCCAATTGATTTTGGGTTTTTTCCAGTTGATACCCAGAACATTATTCGACATGGTGCCAACAAATAAATCGTCTCCCGCAATGGAAGGAGTGGCGCCAGTTTGTCCGCCTAGGTCTAGGTTGGAAAGTTCTTTTCCGGTTTCAGCATCAAGAACATGCAAAGTACTATCGCAACCAGCAGCAAAGGTTTTACCCTCGATTACAGCGCAAGACCCAAAAAAAGGGCCCTCCATTTTGAATTTCCACAGTTCTTTCCCTGAAGTATTCAAGCAATAAAGATTCTCATCCTGACTTCCAAAAAGGATGTTTTTCTTGAAGAAATTTGCTCCACCAGAAATCTCACCATTGGTTGCAAACACCCATTTTTTAAGGCCTGTATTTAAATCAATTGCGTGCAAAGTGCCATCAATATCGCCGATGTAAATGACATCTTCCTGAATACTGGGAGGAGCTTTGAAAGAACCACCTTTGTATTTCCATATTTCTTTGCCGTCTTTGCAATCCAATGCGTAGACTTTTTCATCCATGCAGCCAAAAAAAACCTTTCCATCGTGAACCACAGCGGTGCCTTCGATGGAATCTTTGAGAGATATTTTCCATTGGATTTCGAATGGTGCTTTGATTGATATGGGCAAAAAACCATCTTGCTGTGGGTTGCCTCTGAATAGAAGCCACGAAGATACAGGATTAATATCTTTTGCAAAAAGAGCATGACCAAGGATGGCGAAGGTAAGAAGGGCGAGGCTTGCCATCGAGGTGACTAAACCATTGCGAGTTGATAAATTTCGAGAAGGTCTTTTTCTTGTACAGGCCTTGGGTTGAATTTTGCAGTCCATTGTTCAGAAGCCTCCTCGGCTAACACTTCAAGAATTCCGTGAGAAACACCGCAATCATGAAGGTTTTTTGGTATTCCAGCAAGGGCGAGAAAACTAGTGATGATATCAGCAAGAATATCCCCTGAATCAGCAAGGCTGTTTGTGCTTCGACCAATATCCCTAACGAGAGTTTGGTAGCAATTACCAACATGATTACTATTAAAGCGTAAAACATGAGGCAAAAGAATGCCAATTGCAATCCCATGAGGAATCCCGTAATGGGCAGTTAAAGGATTTGCGCAGGAATGGCATATCCCGAGCATCGAGTTTTCAATGGAAACCCCAGCAAAATGGGCCCCAAGTTGCATTGCGCCCCTGGCGTTAATATCTAAAGGACTTTGTAAAACCTTGGGTAAGTTTTCAAATAACATACCCCAGGCTTGCCTCGCAAAAGTTTGGGAAATAGTATTCTTTTTAATACTGACATAAGATTCCAAGGCATGGGAAATAGCATCAATACCCGTGGCAGCAGTTACCATGTGCGGTTGGGAAAGGGTAAGTTCTGGGTCAAGCAGGCAGATTTTAAAGGCAGCTTTTTTATCGCCACATGCCATTTTTAAATGTGTACTTGAATCAGTGATAAGTGCAAAAGATTGTGCTTCGCTACCAGTACCCGAAGTGGTGGGAATGCCAATGGAGGGAAGCATGGGCTTCTTAGCCAATCCGACGCCTTTGTAATCAGACATTTTTCCGCCGTTTGTCAGCAGAAAATTAATCCCCTTGGCGCAATCCATGGAGCTGCCACCACCTAAAGCAACAATGAAATCGGTGTTGTGAAGTTGGGCGAAATCTCTGCCTTTTATAACATGAGTTTCTTCAGGATTCTCATCGACATCATCAAAGAGAAAAACCTTTAAGCCTGATTTCTGAAGAGAAGAGAAAATAAGATCAGAATGGCCAGCTTTTTTAAGACCTGGGTCAGATACCAAAAGGATTCGAGATCCGCCTAGTTCTTGAACCAAAGACCCGGCCTGAGCAGAACAACCGGGTGAAAAAATAACCCGGTTGAGAGGGCTGAAATCAAATGAAGTCACCTTAGAATCCGCTTTGCTGGTAAGCTCTTTGCTTGTAGAGGTGGGTGAATAAGTTACCCTCATGAGGCTGATCCCAAGTAAGGCGATTCGTTGGGATAGGCCCAAGATTCAGCCGGTCGACATTCGTACTGTTTAATAACACATGAGCAAAATCCTTGTCTTCTGTGATAGCAGTTGCAACAAGGGTTGGCCCAATTAATTTTATCATATCAGCTTGTGGACACTCAACAACGCTTGCGTAAGGGAATAGGAATTCTTTGTTAGCAAGAGGGTGGTCGTAGGTTTCACAATGAACAATTGCGGGAAGCAACCAAGCGCATCTTCCTTCTTTAACAAGCCTTGGAGTTCCTCTAACTTTCTCGGTAACATCAGTTGCCCCCGGTGTTTTGAGCAAATTATCGATCATGCCAGAAATTCTGTCAGGAACATCAGGATTAGCGAAAGCTGCAAGTTCTGCATTAGGATCATCGTAAGCCCGAACTTTAATTTTTGCGAGTTTTTCAGAAAGAGCATGGGCTATTTCTTTCCCATGAGAAGGTACCCAAACAGCTGATACATTGATGCAAGATCTACCGCCATTGGCCGCAATCGATTCTGCTATGATATCAATGTACTCTTTCCAATGCGCAATCTTGTCTTCTCCTATCAAGACTTTGCTGTAACCCGGTCCGTGAAGTTCCACCCTGTGATCGTTCTTGTAAGGATCGGTGGTGGTGCTATCCCCAAAAAGCATACTACGGCCTGTGCCTCGAAGAATTTCACTAGCCCCAGCATGATCGGTTGGGCAGAAATTAACAGCAGCAGGAGGAATCCCCGCCTTCAAATAAGCTTGAATTACTCTGAAAGGAGTCCATGGTTCCTCTCTACCAGGCTTAAGTATAAGTGGGATTTTTAATGCAGGTGTTGGAGCCCAAAGAGAATGAACCCCTGGCGAATTGCTAGGAAGAATCGCCCCAAAAGAACTGCAAGTGGGAACAAAACATAATGTCCTACCATCTTGAGTGCCATGGCCTGTGTCTAAAATTGACATGTCTAAACCACGAGTTAAACCAGCAATAATCGTATCGATATTCCTGAGTACATACTCAACCTTGCCTGCGTTTCTTTTGCAGAAAACCATGGGCGATCCCGTGGTGGAAGATAAGTTTCGAATGTAATCATCGAAACTTTGCATCTGGTCGCCACATGGTAGACTGTCGGTTGCAAATATTCGCCCTGCTTCCTTAACCATATGCATGAGTTTAGCCATGGGAATGGCTTGCAGTTCATTGCGGGCTTCTTCCATTTTGGAAATATCCCTGACAATTTGGCTGCCATTAACTTGACTAACTTCTGCAATTGTTTCACCCGTAACATGATGAACAAGCTGGGTCTTGTTCAAGCTTGTGTAAGGTTTTCCTAAGCGCAAAGCAGGAATGTGAAGCATGTATAAAGCCCTTTAAAATCCAAGTAAAATAACCACTTTAGTATTAATAGACACCAACAACGGTAGTTGCAGCAAATTCACTGAAAGTACGAACGCCGCTAACTCCATCCCAAGGATAGGTTTCAAAAGGAAGCTCTCGCTCACCTTCATCGCGTTCAGGAAATCTTGGTACAAAGAATTCTTTTGTAAGGGTGGTGAGAAGAACTCGCCCAGTCTGGCCATACTCAACGAGCTTGTCAAAATTTTTGGGATCAACCACTTGAATAGCGGCCCTTGGTTGAGGAGCATAATAAGAAATCTTGAAGCCATCTTCCGGGCAAATGGGTTTAGAGCAAGCCAAGCCCATCAAAGTATTTCCATAGGTTGGGGTCATGTAAACATCACCATTGTCGAGCATTTCTTCGTAAGCTTCGCGGGTGAACTGAGGAGTGAATTCGGTACCACCAGAGAAGATACCTGTAATACCCGCAGACTTGATCGATTTTAAACCGCCTGCAGGGATTTTTTTACCAAGCTGACGGAATTTGTCTTCGAGTTTACCGGATCTAAGTGCTTCATCCAAGGCAGCAAGAAGCTTGGGAGTAGTAAACATGCATTTGATATCGTGCCCACCAGCAAGAATGGTCAAAACTTGTTCGATGGCATGTTCTTTGTAAAGGTTAGCCATGCCAATTTCGCGCATTTTAATAAGCTTGACGACCCATCTAGGATCAAGATCGATACAGAAGCAAATACCACCTCTGTGCTGAGCAAGATGTTCGATAGCTAATCGAAGTCGCCTTGGCCCAGAAGGCCCAAGCATGAGCCAATTGCTGCCTTTTGGGAAGTATTTGTCTGGAAGAGTATCAGACATCATTTCATAATCGATGCGAAAATCGTCAATGACAACGCGTGTTTTAGGAAGGCCCGTCGTACCGCCAGTTTCAAAAACATAGGTGGGTTTGCCAGCATAACCTTTAGGAATCCAGCGCTGAACAGGTCCGCCACGCAACCACTCATCCTCGAAGGTTCCAAACAAGCGCAGGTCTTCAAAGGTGTGAATATCTTTGAGAGGATTAAACTTATATTCCTTTGCTTTATCGAGCCAAAAAGGAGTCCCAGTATCCGGACTGAAGTGCCATTGCACAACTTCTCTAACTTGAGCGTCGAGCTTGGTTTTTGCGTCTTTGATCAAAACTTCAAGAGATTTAGATTCTGCCACGGTCGATTCCTTTAAAATAAAAGATTACTTACCAGAAATAGCAAATAGAGTCGTTCCTGTGTTTACATACAAGCAGCCATTAATAACAGTAACAGGCCCTTTAATCGGTTGATCCATTTCTATCTTAGTAGGCTCAGCTTTGGTTTTTCCATGTTTAAAAACATAAAGGTCACCACTATCAGTGCCAATGAAAACCTTACCATCAACATAGTATGGAGAAGCCCAAGTTCCATCCCGAAGATCATGATCCCAATGTTTTTGGCCAGTCTTGGCATCTAAGCAATGCAGATATCCATCTAATTCAGCAAGGTAAATAAGGCCATCATGAATTGCAGGAGTGCTAAGCGTTCTTCCGAAACTGATTTCTCTACCTTGTTCTGGTTTTGGAACAACCTTGCCACCGTAATGCCAAACTAAGCCGGAATTCTTATTGATATCAGCTTTAGGATCGAACTTTTCATCCTTGGGGCTGAGATCTTTTTCAGGATTGTCTGGTGTTTTAGTTGCATCAATGCACCAGAAATGCCCCTCCCCAGGCCCATCATCAGGATTGTTACCCGTACCAACATAAACTCTGCCTTCATAAATAACTGGCGTAGCCATGATGTAACTTTTATTACCTCTGCCACCTGGTTTAAATTCGGTTCCCTTTGGATTGCAATCAAACTTCCAGAGGAGAGTTCCTGAAACCGGTTCGAAAGAGTAAACCCAGCCATCGCCACCCGGGAAAATAACCTGAGATTTGCCATTCATGGTGAAAGCTGCAGGATTAGACCATTGGCCTTCCATGATGTTTTTGCCGGGAAGACTACTTTTCCAAGCAAGCTTTCCAGTATTTTTATTAACAGCAATGAAACTAGGAGCATCAGGGGCGGGCAACTTGTGTTGATTGGGATCCACACCGTTTGCGGTTACAACAAAAACATTATCGCCTAGAACTAGTGGAGATCCAATTGCCAGAAAGCATGGAAAAACGCCTAGGTCTTTCATCATGTCAATTTTCCAAAGGATAGCAGGCTCGGTCTTACCTTGTGCAAGTTCGGTGGAAGCACAAACAAGCTCGCAACGATTGGAAACATAATAGATTTTTTTCTGATCATAAGCAGGGTAAGAACCAATGCCCTGCTTGGGCCAGTCATTTAACTCGGGTTCAGGTAGTTTGTCGTGGGTGATTTGCCAAAGAAAAGAACCATCCGCTTCGTTAAAGCACATGATAACGCCACGATCGCCCATTGCTTTGGGATCACGAGGGCGTTCATTATTGGTGCCTACGAAGATTTTGCCATCAGCAATGGTAGGGCCACCATAAGAAACCGTACCCATCTCCGCAGCCCATTTAACATTCTTGCGAGCATCTTTTTTGATGCTCCAAGTAGCAGGTATATTTTTTTCGAATGGGTTTGATTGGTTTCGTTCAACGGAACCGCCAAGGAAGGGCCATTCTTTGATAGGTTCAACCGGAGGGAAAAACCCGAACGCACTAGACAAACCAAGAACTAGCACCCCAAAAGAAAGGCTGGAAAGATTCATTAGAGCGTTCTCACAAAAGGAAGGTTCTTAGCGGTATCGTTAATTCTTGGTGATGGAGTAAAGCCTACAAGGGTTTTCCGTAATGATGAAAATCGTGGAATTGACAGCAACAGGAGTGGCCCTGATTTTGCCCTTCATTTCGATGGTGCTAATCAGTTTCTTTTCCTTTGCAGCAGCAAACACGAGCATGGTGCCGTTCTCATTACCAATATAAACCTTACCATCAACAATATAAGTGGAGCTCCAGGTGTCAGCTTCCATATCATGCTGCCAAAGTTTTTTACCCGTCTTGGAATCAAGGCAATGAACAAAACCATCATACTCAGCAGTAAAGAGCATGCCATCATGAACAGCAACAGTGCTCATAGTTCTGCCGAAATAGTAATTGCGATCGTAATCTTTGTCAGCAGCACCTCCGTAATGCCAAACAAGTCCGGAAGCTTTGTTTTCTGGGGCATCAGGATTGTAATTTTCAGCAGCGGGAGACAAATCTTTTTCGGGGTTAGCAGGAACCTTAGTGATGTCAATGCACCAAAGATGGCCAACGCCTTTGTCGTGTTCAGGGTCTTGGCCAACACCAATATAAAGCTTGTTGTCGTAAACAACGGGAGTGGAAACAAAGTCGTTACGGGTGCCCTTGCCACCAAGTTCATAAACAGATTTTTTTGGATTACAATCAAACTTCCACAGAAGATCGCCATTAGTTGGATTGAAAGTGTAAATCCAGCCATCGCCACCTGGGAAAATGATCATTGGTTTGCCGTTTGGTTCAGCATAAACAGGGTTAGACCATTGCCCATGCATCAAGAGTTTACCCTGATTGATAAGGGTTTTGATTTCGACCTTCTCGCCATTTTTCTTGGCTTCAACAAGGCTTTTAGAAGGAAGGTTGCTAGACCACAAGACTTTGCCTGTTTTCTTGTCGATAGCTAAAAAGCTAGGGGCTTCGGGTTGGGGCACATTGATATGGCCTTCATCCACGCCATTAGAAGTGATCACAAACAAAGTATCGCCAACAATTAAAGGCGAACAAGTTGCAAGGTTATGAGGGAAAACATTAAGCTCTTTGATCATATCCAAGCGCCAAATGATGTCTGCATCTTTTTTAGAAGTGTATTTTTCATCAGTCACGCCATCGTTTTTACCATCAATAAACCCCTCGGTGTCTGCACAGATAACTTCGCAACGGTTGCTGACATAATAAAGGCGATTACCTTCAACCACGGGGCTGGAGCAAATGCCTTCGCGAGGCCAGTCGTTAACCCTGCCAGCAGGTAATTTGTCGTGAACAGATTGCCAGAGGAGTTCACCTGTTTTTTCATCAAGGCACATGATGATGCCTTTATCATCTTTGATGTTAGGATCGCGAGGAGCATCATTGTTAGTGCCTAAGTAAATTCTTCCGCGATAAATGATGGGGCCGCCGTAAGCTTTGGAACCTAAGTCGACAACCCATTTAACATTTTTCTTCTTGCCTTCATCATTGCTCCAAGTGTCTGGGAGATTTTTTTCTACAAGGTTGACGAGGTTTCTGCTAACAGAGCCCCCGAAAAGCGCCCAATCTTTGGTGGTAGACGCCGGAGCAGGAGTATCTTGAAGCGCAACAGCCTCAACTTTTGGTTGAACCCAAAAATATTGCGAAGCAGCTCCAGCAAGAATTGCACCGGTAATACCCAAGATTGAAAGCTGCCTGATAGTCTTGTTTTTGATGGTCATGTCTAGTTCCCGTTAAAAAATCATTGATATAAAGAGATAACAAAATCAACCGCACTCAAGTTTACTTTTTGTTGGGAAGAACTTTTACATTATCGTAAAAGATTTCGGTCCCAGGTTGATTTTCAAGTATACCAGCAGCGTAGCCGTAAATTCCAGCGCTACCTTCGAGGTTTGCAACTGGGTCTTTGAACTCAAGGGTCCATTCTGCTGGTTCGGGCTTATCTCTGGGCCAGATTTTGCCACGAATTGTACCTTCAGTACCTGTCGCTTTTTCAAAAGATAGTTTAAAGGTATACCAAACATTGGGCTCCCATGGGTAGGAGATGGTTTTATCAACCCTTGGTAATGCATCCCAAGAAATAAGTCTTAATGACTTGGTTTTTCCCGTTAGCATAAATGAATATCGATTGGCGACAACTCCCATATCGGGAAGATCATCGCGTACTTTAGTTCCCATCATATCCGCCTGAATGGTGTATTCAGTAAGATCTGGCATCGTGATAAATGCATTTGCCCTAGCCACCAATGGACTTGGGTTAACAGCAAGTTTCTTCAAAATCTTTTTTCCATCAACAGTAACCATTTCAAACTTGCCCTGGCAGTTGATCCAACCACCGGGAGTTCGCTTTTCAGGAATATTTGCAAAGTTTGGCGCATAAGGAAGAATCGGGGAAACCCTGACCCTAGTTTCAGCAGTTAACTTACCAGCCTTTGCTACCACTCTGCCAAACTGTGCTGGAGGAGGAGATTTGCTAATTTCTAGAACTGTATCAATACCTTTTTCATTACTAAGCTTCCCATTTAAAGGGGGCGGAGGAGTAGGAGCAGGGGTTCCGGGTGCGGCAGGAGGTGCAGGTGGCAGGCCTTCTGGCGGCCTTACCCCAGCAAGCGACCATTCTACTTCAACAGGTCCAATTTTGTTGCCATTGGCATCGTAAGCAAAAGCAGCAAGTGATTGTTTTGCTTCAGGGTTTAGAACAAAGTCGGCTGGAACAATTTGCAAATGGGCAGCTTCTCCTAAAGTAACCGCTTTGCTTTCAGGTTTAACTTCCGGAGCAGAAGGCTTCCAATCTGGTTTTCCAATGCAATAAAGATCTTCACTGGTCATGAAAATGATTTTGCCGTTAATGATTGCAGGGCTGCCGTTGATTTCAACATCCTCGCCTGCGTTGCCGTCTTCCCCAGGTTTACCCTTGAAAAGTTGGGCGTGTAGTCGTTTGCAACCTTCTTTAGAAGGCTGCAGAATGTGAAATTTCGAGTTAACTTCAGCGATATAAATTTTGCCATCCGCAAGAACGGGAGAGCCCTTAGTATTTCGCCCGTATTGAAACTTCCAAAGTTCTTTGCCTGAAGAAGCTTCTAATGCATGCAGGGAACCCACTTCACCACACATGTAAAGAATGCCATCATTAATGACTGGAGAGGCAAATTTTGCTTTGATACCATCGGCTTGCCAAACAACTTTAGGTTGGCCATTGGTTATAGTGCCAGCGTCAAGGCAAAGCACCCTGCCCTGAGTATTTGCACCAATATTTTCTTCACCCTGCCCGATGTAAACGAAGTTGTCTTGGACAACGGGCGAGCAATTGATAGACCCACTACCAAAAAGATAGCTCCAAACTTTTTCACCAGTATTCACTTTAAATGCATGAACGCCACCATCACCACCACCACTAATTAGCAAGCGTTGTCCGTTAATATTGGCAACAACAGGATAAGAATAGTAAGTGTCTTTAATAGGGTTGCCGGTGGAAGCCCACCACTGAATAACCCCTGTTTTTTTATTGAATGCAACAAATCTGTTTCGGCCCATGCCTTGATCGCCCCAGCTTGCATTGATCATGCCGATAATGAGCAGATCGCCATCAACTATCGGGCTGGTAACTCGGCCTCCATACCCAGTGATTCTGCCGTATTCCTCGGTCAATGATTTTGACCAAAGGACTTTGCCATCTTTGTCAAAGCAGAAAAGTAACCCTTGTGTACCATGTGCATAAACATTGCCAGTTTCTGGATCACCAGTCATGTTGGTCCAACCAAGTCGAACACTAACGATGTCGGTGTGGAAAACATTAAACTTGTATTCCCAAAGGAGTTTGCCATCCTTCATGGAAAAGCACATGACTCTTTCTTGTTCGGAAATGCCTTTGCCAACTTTGTTGATAATGTAAACACGATCATTTTGAACAATTGGGGTAGTGCGACCACCAAAAGGGGTTTTCCAAACCAAGTTGTTGTCTGCGGTTTCAGGGTTCGGTGACCACTTTTCTGGAAGGTTTTTATCAGTTGAAACACCATTTTGGGTAGGGCCACGCCAGTGACTCCATTCCACTGCTAAAGGGCCCGAAGATTTAACAACCTTGCTTTCTGACTTGATATCGTCTTTTACAGCAGGTGTAGAACCAGCAGTTTTTTTGTCTTCAGGTTTGTTAGTTGAGGTCGAATCGGTTTTCTTTTCTTGCTTTGGTGCAGATGTATCCCCGCCACAACCTGTGAAACAAGTTACAAAAAAACCAGAAAGAACCAAAGTACTAAGAATCTTGTTCATGTTTGAATTCCTTACAACAATCAAAACCAAAATCAGCAGGCATTTCATTATAAATCGCATTTGAATCGACATCTGCAATTTATGAAGCCAACGGTAGGGGATAACAGTACTTAATGTTTTAACAAAAATCATCAGAATTGCACCTAGGATCTTTGTTAGATTTGTATAAATCTTTGAGATTTCATTTCTTGTCTGGGTAATGAGTCTTTGGGTAGGATTTTAATGAGTGGCTTGAATAGAAACGCAGATTGAATCACCTTTTCAAGTCTGGTTTTGATTAATTCGGAATCTGATGGAAGAGTTTCAATTTCAAACATAAGGTCTGAATTACCATCAGACTTGCGAAAAGTGATTCTGAACTCAAGTATTCCATCAATTGAATGAAGCATATTCTGTAAAACAGAAGGGTAAATGTTGTTACCCTTAAGAAATATCATTTCGTCAGCCCGGCTTAAAATACCACCCAAAAGACTATAACCGTTAAAACCACAAGCACATTTTTGGTGAGTAAGATGCACGATGTCACCAGTTCGGTAGCGTAATAAAGGGCACCCTGCCCTGCCAAAAGAACTTAGGACAAGTTCGCCGATAGTGCCATTCGATTGCTTTTTTAGAGTAATTGGATCAATAACTTCAGCAACAAATGCATGTTCGATGATATGTAAAAGGCCAGATGTTGCGGAACATTCGACTGTGACAGGCCCAGTTTCTGTCATGCCGTGATGATCTACAATAATTGGGCCCCAATCTTTTTCAATTCTTAAACGAGTGGCAGGAATGTTGGCGCCAGGTTCTCCCGCTAAAATTAATTTTTTGAGGCCCAACTCTCGGAGGTTTAATCCCTGATTACGGGCAACCTCACCCACTCTAAGGGCATAACTTGGAGTGGTGAATATCACATTGATTTTTTGATTTTGAATTAAAGCAAGCCTAGCTTCTGTGCTCATGCCACCGCCAGGAAAACTTAAGCAACCCGCCTTTAACGAAGCTTCAAAAGCTGTCCAAAAGCCAAGAAATGGGCCAAATGAAAAAGGGAAGAAAAGGCGATCACTCTTTTTGATGCCAGCTAGGGCAAATATTTTCAACCAGTTGCTAAGTAGCCATTCCCACCCGTCTTTGGAGTCTAAAAAAAGCAAGGGCTTGCCCGAAGATCCAGAAGTTTGGTGGAAACGGTTGTATTCCTCAAGCTTTAAATAATGAAAGTCGCCATAGGGCGGATATGCAGACTGATTGTCTTGCAATTCGCTTTTCGAGGTGAATTCAAATGAATCAAAATTATCTTTGATCCAAGATTTGGAGACATGCCCCGCACCGATGCACAGCTTTCTTCGATAAAAAGCATTCTGAGTCAGAACCGATTCCCAGAAAGTCAAAAACGCATCGGTTAACAAAAGAAATTCTTTCAAAAGAAAGTTCAGCTTAACGGATTTCGAAACAATAAAGAAGTTCTTGGTCTCGGATGAAAAGTTTACCATCAGAAATTGCAGGATGCGCCCAAAGCTTCCCCCCGTCTTTCCTTAAGGTCGAAAGTTCTGGAATCTTGAACTTGCTGATTTCCTTATACCCTGCAGGAGAAGCTGCAAGCATTGCAACTTCACCGGAATCTTCAGCTAAAACATAAAGCCTGCCATCAGCAGCAATAACAGATCCAGCAGTAAGCCCTTTTCTAGCAGAAGTCCAAGCGACAGCGCCTGTTTCAATGTCTACGCACTCCCAAAATCGTTTCATGTGGAAACCATAAACATGCTTCCCAACCAAGACGATACCACCATTGTCGTTGGCGATTTCTTTTTTGCTGAAAACTTGTTTGGCTTGGAAAGAAGACCCAGACTTTTCGATTTTGAAGCAATCCATTCCATCGCCAAAACCAACAGAAGTAGCAATCAAATTGCCTGAAATTACAGGTGAGGTGCAGACGACATCATGATACTCGGCTTCACGTTTGTATTCCCAAAGGAGTTTGCCATCATCGGGGTTAACACCAACGCAACCTTTTTGGGTGATTTGCACAATTGTTTTCTGGCCATCAATGGTTGCCAAAGTCGGAGAAGCATAAGGCGCTTGAAGTTTTACATCCGCAGAGCGCCAAAGTGGTTCGCCAGTTTTTTTATTAAGGGCTGCAAGTAACCCAAGCGACCCACCAGGAACAATAATGAGTTTGTCACCATCAACGATGGGTGACCAAGAGTATCCCCACCCAAATTTTTCTGGCCCACCACCGATAGGATTAACTTCAGCAGATAAATCTTTGGGGAGATCTTTTTTCCAAACGATTTGACCAGTTTTGGCATCTGAACAAATTAAAGTTCCCTGACTACCCAAGGCAAAAACGAGATTATCATCAACAGTAGGGGAACCATTAGGTCCGCCACTCCATTTGTTGCCTTTAAAGTCAAAAACAGGACCAATCTTGGCGTTCCAAAGCTCTTTCCCAGTAGAGTCGATTTTTAAAAGAAGCTCCTCGCCTTTGCGTGCCCCCATGATGTAAATGTTGTTTTGAACAATCGCAGGTGAGGAGTAACCCGTGCCGCAATCTTTAAAAAGCCAAGCCTGCTTGGGGCCGTCTTTGGGCCAAGTTGCAAGCAATTTGGATTCCTTGGAATGCCCCGAACGATCTGAACCTCTGAACCCTGCCCAGTCTTCAGCAAATAAAAAACTAGTGGCGGAAAATAAGACAAGAAAGCCAAGCGATAATTTGTATTTGCTACTCATTGCAGGTCTCCAGAGAGAGGATATTATTTGGAAGATACATCGAAGCAAAAGACTAGATCTAAGTCGCGTAGAAAAAGTTTGCCATTGCTTACGACAGGGTGAGTCCAGATTTTTCCAGATTGCCTTTCAATCTTGGTTGTTTCAGGGATTTTAAACCTTCCGGTTTCAATCCATTCTTTAGTGCTAGGTTCGACAAGTACAACGGTTCCATCATTTTGGCCATAAATATAAAGCCTGCCTCCCGCAACGGTAAGTGAACCGGTTTGATTCAGTTTTTCCGATTCCCACTTGGCCTCGCCGGTAAGCAGATTTTGGCATTTCCAGCGTGCAGAACGATCATTGCAATTGCCCGATGCGCCATAAATATGGCCATCCAATAAAACAACGCCGCCATGATGATTTTCCATTACCTTGTTTTCATAAACAATTTTCGAAACGATACCTGAATCGGTGGGAGTAAGGCTGACTAAACCACAGCCAGCCTTGTAATCCGAAGTGACATAAACCTTGTTGTCATGAAATATGGGAGTTGGGATAATCGCAATGCCATTAACCCCTACCTTTTCAGAAAACAATTTTTTACCGGTGTTGGCATCAACACCCACCAACCCACCTGCAGTCATTTGAAGGTAGACATCGTGCTTGCCAACCCGGGCTTTGACGATGGAAGAATACGACGCTTCATCTTTGATATCTGTAGTGCGCCAAAGAACCTTGCCAGTGGTTTTGTCCAAGGCAGCAATCGAACCCTTAGCTCCGCCTGGACTGCAGACAACTTTATTTCCATCAATCAGGGGAGATTCGCTGAACCCCCATATTTTCATTACTTTGCCTTCGAGTTCCTTTGCAAGTGATACAAGCCATTCTTTTTTTCCTGACTTTGCATCAACACAAATAAGGTCGCCTTCACCACTGATACCATAAACTTTGCCAGCATCAAAAGAAGGAGTGCTTCGAGGTCCGCCACCCCATTTGTTCGGGTAGGGCTTGCCGATTGGAGTGGACCAAAGTTGTTTGCCTGTATTGGTATCGAGGGCAAAGATCGACTCAGAATCGTTTTGAACACCCATCATAAAAAGATTATTGCCAACGACTGCGGGGCCTGAATATCCAATACCTGCGTCTTTAAAAGTCCAAAGTAAATTAGGGCCTGAAGTTGGCCAAGATTGAAGCAACCCCTTTTCAGAGGAAATACCGTCACGATTTTGGCCACGCCATTGGGACCAGTCTTCAGCCATTGAATATGAAACTAAACAAAAAGTAGCACTAACTAAAGCAAATGCAGGAACTCGAAACATATTGATTTTCTCTTAGGTGTGAACTAATACCAATAAAATAAGAATAGAGGAAAGACAGGGGTATTGCAAGTAAAAGTGGATGAGTGAAATATCTTTTCACCTCAAAATTTATGCGTGGTTTAGTTGGGTTTAACCAATGATAAAGGTGTAGTATTAAAGATTCCAGATGTTAAAGGTTTAGTGAACGGGCTTTTAGAGTGTCAGATTCCAAATGTTTTGCCCCCAATATCCAGAAGATCCCCGCAAGAAAATACATAACGGATACGGTTACAAATCCTGCATTCAAGTTGCCTACTTTTTCTACAATATCCTTCCCATCAACAGTAATCGTTCGGTCAAATGCAAAATTGTCTGCAATAGCACCAATAATCCATGGGCTAATGGCATCGCCCAATGCGTGAATCACGAAAATAGTGATTGCAAAAGCCATTGGTCGTAATAAAGGAGGTGAAACATTTAAAAGGATTGCATTTGTGGGGCCAGTATTCAAAAAGGTGCAAAAACAAGCTACGAAAATTAAAACCCAAGCAAATGGAAATGGAACATAAAGTACAGCAAGAAATGCTGGAAAACCAACAATCATGCCAAAACCGGATACAAGGAAATAGGACCCTTTGTGATAACGAGAAAAGTAATCCGCAGCAAATCCCCCGCATAATGTTGCTAGTAATCCAGAAATAACAATGAGCAAGCCCATTATAATTCCAGCTTCTTGTTCGGTTCCGTTCTGCCTGAAAATCGAAACATAGTAGGGGAACCAATAGGCGATCCCACCAATTGCAAAAGTGTTGGCAGTCATGCCAAGGATGTTAAAAATGATAGAGGGCGTTTTTAAAAGTATTAAAGCATCTTTGATCTGAATTTTTTTCGGTGGCAGGTGGGACAATTCTTGGGCCCCAATCTCTGGTGCTGGCATCATAAAACAAAGAACACCCAAAAGTATGCCGGGTGGAATCACCCAGTAAAACGCATTCGGCCAGCCTGCTATGCCCCCAAAAGCATAGCCTAGTGCACTACCAACAGGAATCGCACCATAAAAAATAGACATAATCATGCCACGGCTTTTTTCAGGGTATAAATCCGAAAGAATGGTTGGTGCTATTGGCCCGTAGGCAGCTTCGCCAACACCTACCATGCATCGAGTTAAAGCAAGAAATGCGTAAGAACCTACAAAAGCCATGATTATTCCTACAGGAAAACCATTGACAGTAGAACTCTCGTTTAATTTTGCTACTGTGCCAGAGAGCCCACTAAGGCCGCTAGCAAGCGACCAAAAAACGACCCCATAACCGATGAGGTGCCAGCGCTTGATTTTGCTGCAGAATATTCCAAAAACCGGTGCAAATATCATGAAACTTGCCATAAAGCATGTTGCAAGTATTCCTAATAATGCTTTCTTACTGTCCGGAGAATGGTTGCGCAATAAATCGCTTTCGATGCCTGCTATAGTTGACGAAAGAATATAGCGGTCTATGTAATTAAAAAGATTGATTGCGAGGAGAAGCGTTAAAGCTGCCTTGGCCTTGGGATTGATCAGCATGATAGCCTTCTAAAAATTAAATGAAGCATTAATCAAATTTATGTTTAAACAAAAATGGATAATACAAGCTAGCCGGGCTTTCAAGGGCCCTGCCCCATTTGCCCCATGCCTCCCATTTTTTAAGTGGTTGCTATAGATTTAATTTGATCGGATCTATATAAGGTTTGCTTCCTTAGCCATTAAAGAATCCTCATAGGTTTTGTCAGGGAATGAAAATAGATTTGTGCCTGTATGAAAATGAAAACACCGGAATGTTAGAGCCTTTGGCTTTAACTAGGCCTGTTTTTTCATTACTTTGTGGCACTAAAAATCTATTTGAAAAAATTTCAGCAACGGTTGGCATTACACCTGCTGCCTGTTTTGTTCGCAAGTATTTGCAAGAAACGGTCCGTTCCTCTTTTTTGAATTTAGCAGTCAATTCCACAGTTTGGGTGGAGAGCAGAGGCAACATTTTATTTGTTGATGGGGCTTGGATTCCCCCGCTTGATTTTCAATTTGATCATGAATCTTCGCATGTGGGAATTTGTTCTGGTAAGCCTGTTTATTATTTTTGCAAACGAAACAAACTGACTTCGTTAACTGAAATACAATGTAATCTTGATTTGGTCGAAAGGTTACGATCCTTGGATTTGCCTGAAATAACGGTTGAAGGCAACTTGTTTCAATACTTGTGGGATTTTGTTGGGAATAATGGCGCACAAATTATCGGGGATATGAAGGGGTTGCACAAACTTTCAAACCCTGATGAATCTCCTGCTGGTTTATTTGGTCCACTAGATCAGTTATTTATTCATCCTGAAGCTGAAGTTGAACCTTTAGTAGCTTTTGATACTACGAAGGGGCCAGTCGTTATTGAAAGTGGCGCAAAAATACAGGCTTTTACCCGCTTGGAAGGCCCCTGTTTTATCGGTAAAGACACTCAAGTTTTTGGGGCGAAAATTCGCGCTGGTACATCGATTGGTACAAATTGCAGGATTGGTGGCGAAATTGAAAATTCTATTATTCTTGGCTATACCAACAAATATCATGATGGGTTTTTAGGTCATTCATATCTAGGAGAGTGGGTCAATTGGGGCGCTGCAACTAATGCCAGCGACTTGCGTAATGATTATGGTTTGGTTCGGGTTCAAGTTGATGGACAATTAATTAACACTGGACTTAATAAAGTTGGAGTTTTCTTTGGTGACCATTCTCGAACTTCTATCGGAGTTTTGCTGAATACGGGATCGAATATTGGTGCTTTTGCAAACCTTTTGCCAGGTGGATTGCTACCCCGTAATGTCCCCGCTTTTGCTTCTTCGAAAAATGGTAAGCTAGTTCAGGGGAATTCGTGGGAAATTTTGATGCAGATTGCTTCCGTCGTTATGCAACGCAGGCAGCGGGAATTAACTGCAGAACTTGAACAATTATATCAAAATGTATTTCATCTCACTGCTTCACATCGGAAGAAAATTCCCTTCGAACCGGAAATTCCTTTTAATCGCAAATCAGCTTGATTATTCTTTCTTTAGATACATGAATTATAATTATATCTAAAGGCAGGTTGTCATGTCGCCCTTAAATCGTAGGGAAGTTCTTGCTAAGAGTTTATTGGCAGGTGGTGCGCTTTGTGCTGCCGATGAAGCCTTTGCCCTTAAGGATTCCAAGCAGAATGCTATCATGCTTGAAAATCTTAAACCGGGGACTCTTGATTGGCAGTTAAGTTATACGCGAACGGATACCAAGGATAAACTTCGTTGCCCCATCATTGAGGGTTTTGCTTCTCGAACCAGTGTTTCCGCGGGGGAAACTATCTCTTTTTTTGTAAGTGCTTTAACTCCCGGTAAAGGGACTCTCGATATTTATCGTCTGGGATATTATGCTGGTAAAGGTGGAAGATCGGTTCAGCAACTTGGCCATTTCGATATTTTTAAACAAGAAACTCCCGCAGTTGGTGAGCAACGATTACGGGAATGTAATTGGAAAGAATCTGCTTCCCTTAAAATTCCAGAAGACTGGCTTAGTGGTGTCTACCTTGCCAAGATTTCCAGCAACCAACATCGTTATCAGAGCTACATCGTTTTTATTGTCAAAGATAATCGTAAAGCAGATTTTCTTTTCCAATGTAGCGATAATACCTGGCAGGCTTATAACCAGTGGCCTGATGGTTACTCGCTTTACACCAACGATAGGCCCGACAAAAAAGTGCTGGTTTCGGGCGTTAAAGTTTCTTTCGACAGGCCCTATGGCAAATATGCCCAAATCTTTGATAACCCTTTGTCACAAGGTTCGGGGGAGTTTTTACTATGGGAGTTTCCCCTAGCTTTTTGGATGGAAAAAGAAGGCTACGATCTTACCTATTCCTCTAATTCAGATGTTCATTCCAATGCTGATGAATTGCTGCGTGTTAAAGCCTTTCTTTCTGTGGGGCATGATGAATATTGGAGCTTGGAGCAATTTAATAATGTCAAAAATGCTGTAAATAAGGGTGTAAATGCAGCTTTTCTCTCCGGTAATTCTGTTTGCTTTGTAACTCCTTACTCTGCCTCTTCAAAAAATATTGCCAACAGAACTTTGACTCGAGCAGGAAGGTATGGCGGAGTCAGGCCAAAAGAAAAACCTTTTATGGTAGGGTTAGATCTTGATGGCCCAAATGAATCCACACTCATTGGCGCCCAGACGGTGACGCCTTTTAATGGTTCTGGTGATTGGATTGTAACCAAGCCAGAACACTGGCTTTTTAAAGGTGCTGGAATGAAAAAGGGGGATAAAATTTCAGGCTTGGTGGGTTGGGAGTTTCATGGTGAACCAGCGGCAATCGCCGGGTTGGAGGTGGTAGCGGAAGGCCCGACTTATACCGGAAGTGATGTGGAATCGCATTACACTTCAACTATTTATCCGGGGCCTAAAGGGAACCTTGTATTTAATGCTTCCACCATTTTTTGGGCGCAGGGATTAGCCCAACCACCAGGGCACATGCCGCCTATTTCTCATCATGGCAGGCCACAGGGGCCTGATGAGAGAGTGCAGAAAATAACGAAAAATCTGTTTGAGAAATTCCTTGAAAAGAGGTAACTACACTGTTGCAACTCGCCTCCGGAAATCGCAAGATATCCAATATGTGGGAATGCATCATCATGAACTTTAAGCAAAGGATGTAGTTATGAACGAGCCATTGAACAGAAAATTAAACATGGGGCTTGTGGGCGGTGGTCAAGGCTCGTTTATTGGCAAAGTCCACAGCATTGCTGGGGTTTTGGATAACAGGGCTTCTCTTGTTGCAGGCGCTTTATCTTCCAACCCTGAGCGAGCCAAAGATTCTGCTTCTGTTTACGATATCAAGCCTGAAAGGGCCTATGGTTCTTACCAAGAAATGATTTCAAAAGAGTTGGCCTTACCTGTTGGCCAGAGAATCGATTTTGTTTCCATTGCTACTCCTAATCATACGCATTTTGAAATTGCAAAAAGCTTTGCAGAGGCTGGAATTAATGTCATTTGTGATAAGCCTATGACTTTTGATCTCGCTCAGGCTGAAGAGTTGGTTAAGGTGGTCGAAAAGTCGAATGTGGTATTTGCTTTGACGCATAACTACACCGGCTATCCACTTGTTCGCCAAGCCCGAGAAATGATATTGTCCGGCGAATTAGGTGAAATTAATGCTATCCGGGCTTTTTATATCCAAGGTTGGCTTCGTACTAGGCTAGAAGTTTCTGGCCAGAAGCAGGCTGGATGGCGCACGGATCCCTCAAAATCTGGTGCTTCTGGTTGCTTCGGGGATATTGCCACCCATGCCTACAACCTTGCCCGTTATATGACTGGCCTTTTGCCCATGCAGATTTCCTGCCATTTAAAAGTTTTTGAAGCTGGCCGGGCTTTGGATGATTATGGCACTGCTGTCATTCGTTTTCAGAATGGTGCATTGGGAACCGTAACGGCTTCCCAGATATCACATGGTCGTGAAAACGATCTTTTCATCGAGGTTGATGGAACCAAAGGGTCGTTGGAATGGCACCAAGAAGAGCCAAATAAAATGTGGGTGCGAACCAATGGGCAACCGCATCGGTTGTTTACCCGGGATCCAAATGCGCCATTTTTGGGAGAAATGGCAAAAGCATCTTGTAGGGTACCTAGCGGTCATCCGGAAGCTTTTTTAGAGGCGTTTGCCAACATTTATAATGCTGCATACGATGATATTATTCGTAAATTGAATGGCGAGAAATTTGCAGGAAAGAATACTCTTTACCCCAATGTTTATGATGGTGTGGATGGTATGAACTTCATAACTAGGTGTGTTTCTAGTTCGACGGAAAATGGGAATTGGGTAAACCTTAATAATCCAGCTTGTCGAAGTTAGGGATTTTTGGTTTTTTTGATTCAAAACAGGCTATTGTAACAATACACTCTTTCTTCCAATTTTGAGGAAAGAGTTTTTTTGTTTATGTTCTTATGAATTGAATTGTAAACAGTTTAGCAATATGATGGCATAGAATGTAAGTTGAACTGGTTTATGCTTTTTAAAAGCCCGCATATTAGAGACTTGGGCATCTCTGTACCTAGGAGAATTATTGTGCAAATTAAAATTTCTACTCGCCATGGCCATATTAGTGAGGAAGTTCAAAAGCATATTCAAGAAAAAGCAGGAAAGCTTCTGCATTTTTTTGATCGAATCTCCATGATTGAAATAACATTGGATCATCAAAAAGATATGAAAGTCGTCGAGCTTGCAGTGAATGCTGAGCATAAACATGATTTTTTTGCCAAGGAAGAAAACGCAGACCTTTATACCGCTGTGGATTTGGTAATAGATAAGGTTGAGCATCAGATCAGGAAGTATAAGGAAAAGATACAAGATCATCGTAAAACACCATCGATGGGTGAACTTCCTAAATCGCTTTAAATATTGCATTTTAGATGAGAGGGATGGTGAATCAAAATGCGAATGTCGGACTTCATAGTGCGTTCTGCCATTATTCCAGAACTTAATGCCACCGATAAGGAAGGCGTGATTCGAGAGCTTTTAGAAAGCCTTTGTCGTAATGGTTGCTTTAAGGATGTGGATGTTGAAGATATAATAAAAGCGGTGCTAAAGCGTGAATTACTAGGTTCGACTGGTATTGGCGAAGGCATAGCGATTCCACATACGAAATACATAGGTGTAGACAAATTAGTCGGGGTTTTGGGCATATCGCCTTCTGGTGTGAATTTTGGCAGCAGAGATGGCGAACCTGTCTTTGTGTTTGTACTTATTATTTCGCCTGTTGATCAACCCGTAGTGCATTTGCGAGCTCTTGAAACTGTTTCGAGGGTGCTTCGCGATGATCCATTGGTAAAGGCGTTAAGGGCCTGTACCACAGCAGATCAATTATTTGAGCAGATGAATCAGTATTCGAAAATGTAATAGATAGGGTTTTGTTTGGAAATTTATTGGAGATGTTTTGGTGGAAGACCCGAGCCCTAAAATTTTGAAAAGAGTGGTCAAAATTAAAAACCCAAATGGGTTTCATATGCGGCCTAAAGCTGCATTTGTTGAGGCTGCGATGCGTTTCGCTTCAGATGTTAAATTGATTTGGGAAGGACAGGCTTTTAATGGAAAAAGCATGTTTGAGCTTATGCTTGTTGCTGCTGCTGAAGATAGCGAAGTAACGCTCGAGGTTTTTGGCTCAGATTCTCTTTTGGCTTTGCAAGAACTTGAAAAAGTACTCGCAGAGGAAGACGCTTCAATACCCAGTTGATTTTGTTAAGAACAAGGTGCTGATGGAAGTTTATAGAGGAATACCGGTTTACCCAGGGGTTGTCATAGGCCCTGCTTTGTTGCTTGACACAGAAGGGTATTTGATTCCTCAAAGGTCGATCAATTCTTCTGAAGTTACAGAAGAATTTGAAAGGCTTCGTATTGGGATAAGAGATGCTGCAATTGAGGTGCGATCTAATCAAGCTATCATTGCAGACAAAGTTGGTACGCAGTACGGCGCAATTTTGGGTGCCCATGCCCAGATGATTGAAGACCCTTTTCTTCGTAACGAAATAGAATCTCTGATTTCGAAAAGTTACTTTACTGCTGAATATGCACTTAGCTTGGTCATGCGTAAGCATATTAAAGAAATCCAAAGTCTTCCTGATTCAAGGATGGCATCGCGGGCCGCTGATCTTTTTGACATCGAAAAACAAATTCTTGGGAAGTTGATTGGTCAACGCAAGGAAGGTCTTAATTCCTTGAATGAGCCCGTCGTTATTCTGGCACATGATCTTTCGCCCAGCGAAACAGCAAAGTTAAATACCAAATTGGTGCATGCATTTGCAACCGAGGCGGGTGGTAGGACAAGCCATACCTCTATTTTGGCCGGTGCCTTGGAAATTCCAGCTGTTGTTGGCTTGGGAAAGTTTATTTCCGAAGTAACAGGCGGGGATATTGTTATTGTGGATGGAAATTCCGGCCTTCTCATCATAGATCCCGATGCGGAAACCTTAAAAAGGTATCAAAAGACAAAGACGGACATCGTTTCGCTGGATGCTTCCCTTGAAAGTCTTCGCGATCTTCCTGCAATTACTCAAGATGGCGTTGAAATTAAACTGCTAGGAAACATTGAGTTTCCTCATGAAACCAAGCATTGTCTGGATAAAGGGGCCCAGGGAATAGGGCTTTATCGAACCGAGTTTCTTTTCATGGGAAAAGATGCTGTTCCTAGTGAAGAAGAGCAATTTGAGGCTTACAAGGAAGTGGTTCAAGCCATGGGGAAGGATAGGCCGGTGGTGATCCGGACATTGGATTTGGGTGGAGACAAATTGGCAGCTTTTTCGAATTTACACACGCCTGAAAAGAATCCGTTCCTTGGCCTCCGTAGTATTCGGCTGTGCCTTAGAAATATTGGTTTATTTAAAACCCAGCTCCGGGCGATTTTGCGCGCCAGTGTTTATGGTAATATTCAGTTGCTTTTCCCTATGATTTCAACGGTTTTAGAACTTCGACAGGCTAAAATGATCGTTTCCGAAGTCAAAGAAGACCTTTTTGAAGAAAAAGTGCCTTTTAACAAAGATATTCCCATTGGAACCATGATTGAAGTTCCCTCTGCCGCCATTCTTTCAGAATTAATGGCAAAAGAAGTGAGTTTCTTTTCCATTGGCACAAACGATTTGGTACAGTACACTTTAGCAGCAGATAGGTCGAACGAGGATGTTGCCTCGTTATACAATCCCGGTGATCCTGCCGTTTTACGGTTGATCGAAATGGTTGTAAATGCTGCGAAACACTCCAATGTTGCCTTGAATGTGTGTGGCGAGATGAGTGGAGACCTGATATATACAATGTTGTTTCTTGGCTTAGGAATTAGGCAGTTAAGTGTTTCACCGCATAGCATTCCGGAGATAAAGCAATTTATCCGGATGGTGAACCTTAAAGATGCCGAAAGAGTTGCCAAAGAAGCTATGCGCCAACAGACTGCGCGTGATGTAAACAATTATTTGCGGGAACAGACCCGGAAGCTTTTGCCTGACTCGTTGATGAATTAATAACAAGCAACGAGTTTGTACCAAGGAAACCTTCTATTTGCCTCTTGAGCATCAAGATTTTGTTACCAAAGATTTAGGCAGATACTGTTTTCTTAATGGACTATGATTCTCAGGCAGATTAATGCTGACGGTGCAGAAACTCTGAATGCTTCTGCAGTGTTTATTCCCGCCTTGTGCGGAAATATTTTGCATGAACTTAATACTGGGGCTTTCTATACCCCTGGCGAACGAACAGAAAAGCTTTTTAAAAGTTCCTCTTCGTTTGTTCCAAAAAATTGCGTTTAGGCCTTTAGGTCGTCTAAGTGTTGCAAAACTCTTTGGCCTTTCTGCATTTAGTATTCAAAAAACAAGAATTATAATTGCAATCCATTACCTTGTATTTCGTTCAAGCTTGGCCACTCTTGGCCAAACTGTATGCAAGCTTTTTACTTACAAACAAAGGGACGGCATCCACCAGAAAATGCCCTTCCGAGATATTTTCCTTGTTGGGCCTTGTGCCCAAAGTCCCTCTGGTTCCATTTTGGAACTCGTGGGGTTGAATCCCTCATTAATTTGATTACGAAAGGTTTAGACTCTGATGAAAAAAGTTATGTTGATCAATGTTTTGCAGCCCGAAGAATGCCGCATTGCTATTCTTGAAAATGGTATCCTTGAAGAACTTTATGTTGAGCGAAACACTCATGAAAGTTATGTGGGCAATATCTACAAAGGTAAGATTGTAAACATTGAGCCCAGTATTCAAGCTGCCTTTGTTGATTTTGGAATTGGAAGGAATGGCTTTTTACATGTTTCCGATGTTGAGCCTACCTATTACAAGCATCTTGATGGATACAAGGACGAAAATGAAGAAGACGAACGCGAAGATCGTAGGCCAAGGCGTGACCGAAGCTCGAATGATCGAAGCTCGAATGATCGAAGCTCAAATGATCGAAGCCCGAATGATCGAAGCCCGAATGATCGAAGCCCGAATGGTGGCGGTTCAAATCGTGGTCCACGAAGCAGGCCCTTCGAAAATGGCAATATTCCAGATGTAGAAAACTTGCCCCCAGAGCAGAATCACCCAATTGCTAATGTTCCTGAATTTAGCAGCGAAATATTTGAAGAGCAGGATGATCTCGCTTTTGAAAACAAGGGCGATTTTTTAGAGCATGATTCTGATTCTTCGATTAGTTCTAATTCGGATGACTCGGTTACTTTTGGTGCGGGCTTAGATGATGATGCCCCCGAAGACGATTTCGGCCCTGATGATAATGATACACCTCCTGTGATGCCTTCTGCTAATCGAATTACAAGCGATGGTGATGAAGAATCCAATGGGCCCGATGAAACCGAAAGCGATGACCTGCTTTTCTCGAGGCCTGCCCGATCCAATCCCCCTGCTCATGAATCCTCGCGTGATAATTCTGATTCATTCAATGAGCCTGTTTTTGATCAGGCCCAGCAGTCATTTCCTTCAAATGATAATTTTGACGATGATGTGCAGGATTCCACTCAAGATTCTGATCAAACATTTGATTCGAATGATAATTCTGAGCAAGACGATGAAAATCTAGATGAAGACGGTCAAGATTCGGCGCAAGGTCGCGACAACCGTGGGCAACCCGACAGCCGTGGGCCACAGCGAGACTCACGCGGCGGTGATAATCGAAACAGGGGCGGTCGAGGGGGGAATCAGCGCAGGCCTTCCGGTGGTGGTGGCTACTCTTCCGGTTCCAGAGAGGGAGCTAGGGATCAAGGTCGAAGCAGCGGTAAACCGATGCGAGGTAATAATTCCCGAGGTGGCAGACTTCTGGGGAAACCTAAGCCCATGATTCAGGAGATCTTCAAGAAAGGCCAAGAGGTATTGGTTCAAGTGATCAAGGATGGCATTGGCAATAAAGGCCCAACCCTTAGCACTTACATCAGTATTGCTGGTAGATATTTGGTACTTATGCCTGGGTTGAACAGAGTTGGTGTTTCAAGAAAAATTATTGATGAAGATCAACGCAGAAGGCTTAAGGATATTTTTGTAGACCTAAAGCCACCAAAAGGTGTTGGGTTTATCATTCGTACCGCGGGTATAGATAGAAATAAAACCGAACTTCAAAGGGATCTTGCTTATCTTGCTAGGCTCTGGCAGGTTGTTGCGAAGCGTATTGTCAAGGTTAAAGGCCCTGCTGGTATTTACGAAGAAAGCGATATGGTTACCCGTACCATACGCGACACATTCACAAGTGATATCGATGAAATCGTCGTTGATGAAAAAACAGCATTTGAGCATGCGCAGGAATTCCTGCAGTTTGTAATGCCCAGATTCGCCAACAGGGTTAAATTTCACGATAACAAAAGGCCTTTGTTCCATCATTATGCAATTGAAGAAGAAATCGCAAAGATTCAAATGAAGAAAATACCCCTGCCCATGGGTGGGTCTATTGTCATTGAACAGACCGAGGCCTTGGTTGCAATTGATGTTAATAGTGGGAATTTTAGATCTGAAAGCAACGCAGAGGATACCGCTTTTCGTATGAACATGCAGGCTGCCCGAGAGATTACCAGGCAGCTTCGTCTTCGAGATCTTGGCGGGGTAATAGTCAATGACTTTATTGACATGCGGGACGAAAAACATCGCAGGGCTGTTGAAAATGCGATGAGAGATAATGTTATGCGGGATCGTGCTAAAACTAAAATCCTTAGGATTTCACCTTTTGGCATTATCGAAATGACCAGACAAAGAATAAGGCCCTCGCTGAAACGCAGTGTCTACCATGATTGCCCTTACTGTAAAGGTATGGCTCAAGTTAAAACCAGTGAAAGTATGGGAATTGAAGTCATGCGTTTGGTACAACTTGCAGCATTTAAAGAAGCTGTTGCTACTGTTCGGGTTCGCGTTGCATCAGAAACCGCAGACTACCTTTTGAACAACAAAAGAAAAGAACTGGGCAAACTTGAGGATGAGGCTAGGGTAGGCATTTCGGTAAGGGGCGAAATGGGCGTTCCTCCAGAATTACTCGAAGTCTTTTGTGTTGATGCCAATGGTAATGAGCTTAAAATACATCCTTTACCTGAACCGCCACAAGTACGCAGAGGCGGTGGACGATTTAGCCCTTCCAATTCAGACAGGGGGCCACAAGGTGAAGCTCCTTTCCGCAGAGGTAGAACTTCAAGAGATCGATAATAAAGTTCAGGCGCTTTAGGTCGAATAGCTAGGGGTGCATTTATGCTCCCTAGCTTTTTTCTTTCATTTTTGAGCTTGTCATCTTTGCTTTTCCAAGTTATTAAGCCCCGCACGCAAAGTATTTTTTCGTTAGATTCGGAATGCTTTGTGTTTGTGATATCTTGGCGGAGGCTGATTTAAGTGTTGTTGCGAAAAAAGCCTTACTTACTTTTTGCAGCTTTTTTGCTGTCTGTTTTTTACTGCTTTGAGCAGTTGCAGGCTTTTCAAGTTATTGCACCTGTTAAAACAACGGTTCAAGGTAAAACTACGCCTCAAATTGAACCTTTTGCTTCCTTTCAGCGTAAAATCCCGGGTGATTCAAAACCTGTTCGCGTTGATGCCGATTCCATTTCTTCCTGGTCCGATAAATCTAAATACTATTTGTTACTCAAAGGCCATGTATTTCTGGAGCAAAGTGTTTTGCAAATCCGAGGTGATCAAGCCTTGATTGTTGCCGATATCGAATCCTACAAAATGCGTGGAATATGGGAACTTGGGATGTATCTAGATGGTAATGTGAAAATTGATAATTCTGCAGAGGTTCGAAATGCCAAAACCGCATACATTGAATTGGCGACCCGAGGTGAGTTTCGTTTCAATGCGGTGAAAAGTAAAGTCGAGCAGAAGGATTCTTCAGCGGATCCGCTTTTTAAAGCAGCTCAAGAAGGCAAAGCGAAATCAATTGAAGAACAGAAAAAATCACAAAAGCCTGCACCCGATAAAGTAGTTCCGCCTGCAAAGCCCGGTGAAGAGAAGCCAAAACCGGTATCTCTGCTTTCTCCGCAAAATGAGCCTGAGCCCGTTTTGCCTATTGGTGTCCCAAGCGCGCCCACGCTAGTTACAACTTCCTATCAGAATAATCCAGGGTTAGCGCCAGTTAACCCTGCGCCTGTTTTGCAGAATCCTCTTCCTAGAACTGTTCCGGTTACACCGCCAATTGGAATTCCAGGCGGGATTCCAATACCAATTACATCTTCAGGTATTGATACTCCTGCTCGCCAATATAGCGTTTCTCCACGAGGATCATCTGGGTTTAATATCCGAATGGAGCCTTTGGCAAATGGGGAGCAAGCGGTGATCGTTTCGGGTGGGGTTATCATGAATGTTAAGGATGTTACTGGAATTGGATTGGTTGATATCGAAGCGGATCGCTTGGTGATTTGGACTAAAGGTGCCAATCCACAGGAAATTATTGGTAATCTTAAGAAGCAAACTAATCAATCAGGCAAAGAATTAGAGTTATATCTTTCAGGCCATGTTGAAGTGAGACAGCAAGATCCAGCAAAGCCTGGGAACAAAAAAGGCACTGATGCGGGCGAAGTTCGGATCATTCGCGCTGACGAAGTTTACTATGATATTGGCCGTAATACTGCAGTTGCATTGAATGGTGAGTTGGAGTTTTATCAGCCAAAACTTACTGATCCGTTGTTTGTACGGGCCAAGGAAATACAGCAACTTGCAGCCAATCAATACAAAGTTGTTAAAGCAGAAGTTTTTTCTAGTAAGATGCCTGCTGATCCAGGCTTGAAGATTTATGTTGCTGAAGCCACTATCGAAGAACGAACAATCCCTAAATTTTCTATCTTTGGTAAACGATTTGTTGATAGGAATACGGAGCAGGAACTTGATCAGAAAGAAAGTTATGTCCGTGCCAAAAACATGTTTATTGAGTTGGAAAACTTCCCCATCTTTTATCTGCCATACCTTCAGGGGGATGGCCGTGATCCTTTAGGCCCGATTGAAGGGGTTAATTTAGGTTTTAACAACATCTTTGGGGGTCAGTTCGGTCTTACGCTCAATGCGTTTGACCTTTTGGGTATTCAGCCTTACCAAAATACAAGATGGCGTTTCGATATTGATTATTTGACCAAGCGTGGCCCTGGTTTGGGTTCTGATTTTGATTATCTGGCACCAGATTTTTTTGGCATTCCAGGTAAAGTCAACGGCCTCGCAAAGGTTTATGGCCTCATTGATAATGGTTTAGATAATCTTGGTGGCGGGCGTATGGAGGGTGAGCCACATCCACAATATCGCGGGAGAGTTCTTTGGCGCCAAGGTATTTCCGATATGCCCAACGGGTTTACTTTTCTCGGGCAAGGCTCTGGTATAAGTGACCGTAACTACATTGAACAGTTTTTTAAACCTGAATGGGATAATGGTATCAACCAAGATACTTGGGCTTATCTTAGGCAGACAGACCAGAATATGGGTTGGTATGTTATGGGTGAAGTCAGAACCCGCCCTTGGATAAATGAAACAAATTGGTTGCCTAGGCTTGATGGATTTATTTTGGGTCAACCATTATTTGATATTTTCACTTCCAGCACTTGGGGCGGAGCTGCTTACGGCAATTTGTTGATTACCAATGATGGGACACCAGTTGTTAGCCCACTCACAGATGTTCAAAATAGTACAGGGAGATTTAATGTAAGTGAAGAATTAAGTGCACCATTTAATTTGGGTGGTCTGAAAATAACACCATACATCAAAGGTGATATAGCGCTTTATACTAACGATCTTTCAGGGGATGCATTAGGCAGAGCTTGGGGTGGCGGTGGTATTCGTGCCAGTTTGCCTTTTACCGCTTCATATCCAGATTTCAAATCTGATCTTTTTAATGTTAACGGGATTAACCATAAAATTGTCAACAGTATTAATTACTTCAATGCTTCTTCTTCGGCTCAATATTCAAATTTTGCGCAACTCGACCGATTGAATGATGATGCATCTGATCAGGCTTTGCGTGATATTCGCAATCAACCGACCATATATCCCAATACGCTTAATAGTAATCTTCTTACGACTAACAATCCTTATTTTGACCCGCAGCAATATGCCATTCGTAGAACCATTGATTCGCGCATTGATACGCTTAACCAGATTCAGGTTATTCAGGGGGATATCAGGCAGCGCTTGCAGACTAAGCGTGGTTTTCCTGGTAGCCAGCATGTTGTTGATTGGATGGTTCTTGATCTTTCTGGTTCCTTCTTTCCTGAAAAGAATACGGATAACTTTGGAAACTATCTCGCTTTTCTACAATACGATTATCTTTGGAATATTGGTGACCGTACCAGTTTTACAAGCACCGGGTGGATTGATCCCATGGAAAATGGTGCAAGGGTGTTTACTCTTGGCGGTTATTTAAATCGCTCTGATCGCACTAATTTTTATCTTGGTTATCGAAGTATAGACCCTGTAGAAAGTAAAGCCCTTACAGGCGCTGCCACTTATATATTTAGTCCTAAGTATGCCGTTACTGGGAGTAGCACTTATGATTTTGCTTCTTTTCAAAGTGTGAGCAATTCACTTGTGCTTACCAGAGTTGGTACCGATCTTCAGGTTAGCCTTGGTTTTACCTATAACGCAATGCAGAACAATTTCGGTTTTACTTTTGAGATTCTTCCGACCATTGCATCAGGCGGAGGCCGTTTTGTTGGCCCATCCAGTAATTTTACCAATAATGGTGGCGTTCTTGCCCGTTAAGTTGCAGTCATTTCTTTTTTGTGAATCATCTGTTATTATTTGCTAAGATTTTATTTGTGGAAGTATTATTCCAATCTAAAGACTGAGGATAAACTGATTGTGGATGTTTCTGAACGAAAAAACTTGAAAAGACCCTGGAAAGATAAGTTCCATTGTGCTTTTAAAGGGATGAAACTCGGCATGCGGGGGCATTCCAGTTTCTTTGTTCATTTCTTTTTCGCATCGATGGTTGTGGCTTTTGCGGTCGTTTTAAGATGCGATTTGGTTGAGTGGGTTTTGCTTGTTGGTTGTATTGGGTTTGTACTGGTGGTAGAACTTCTAAATAGTTCCATCGAGATGCTTTTCGCAATTCTGCCAGAAAATATCCGAGAGAACCACTTTGAGGTTTTAGATATTGCTGCAGGCGCTGTATTGCTTGCCTCTGTTTTTTCTTCGGTTGTAGGGTGTTTGGTTTTCATCCCAAAGATTATTGTAATGATTGGCCTTTAATTATAGGAATTTATGATGTTTGAAAACGAATTGAAAAATGCTGAAGCTTGGATCGATAATAATCACTCAAACCTTGTTTCTGATCTTAGGGACTTGGTCAAAATACAAAGTATTAGTACAGATGGCGAACATCAAAAAGAAATTGAGCATTCTGCAGAAGCTGTTTGCCTGCAAATGAAAAAAGCGGGCCTTAACAATGTCGAAATTCTTCGAACAGGCGATTCCAACCCTTTTGCTTATGGCGAATGGTTGGGCGCTGCAAATGCACCTACTTTATTTCTTTATTCTCATCATGATGTGCAACCCATCAATTATGAACATTTATGGCTTAGCCCGCCTTGGGATTTGACTTCCCGAGAAGGTAGGCTTTTTGGCCGCGGTTCTGCTGATGATAAGGGCGCTTCTGTTGCTCAACTTGCAGCTATTGCTTCTTGGCTTAAAACTGCAGGTAAACTTCCTGTTAATGTAAAAATGCTTGTTGAAGGTGAAGAAGAAGTTGGTTCTAAAAACCTTGTTAAGTTCTTCAGCGAAAATCGAAACCGGATTCAGGCAGATATTATCGTTGTTTGTGATACTGAAAATATCAGGGTTGGTTTGCCTTCAATCACCTATTCGCTTCGTGGCGTAGTTACTTTGCTTGTGGAAGTTAAAAGCGCTTTGATACCTGTGCATTCAGGCATGGCGGGTGGTGCATTTGCTGATTCCGCACTTGCGCTCGCCAAAGTTTTATCCAGACTATGCTGGGAAAATGGGCCTATTCCTATCCCTGGTTTTTATGACTCGGTTAAACCATTAACGGATGCTGAAAGAAAAGTGATCGAATCCTTGCCTGTAGATGCAGATGCGTTAAGGAAATCTTTGGGAGTCCCTGATCATGTTAAGTTTGCTTTGCAAAAAGGGAAAAGTATTTACGAACAAACTTGGCGCCATCCTGCTGTTACCGTTATTGCTATTGAAGCAAGCAATATAAAAGGGGCTTCCAACCAAGTCTTACCTACAGCTAGGGCGCTTGTAAGTTGCAGGATTGTTCCTGATCAAGATCCAAAACATGTTGAAGAATTATTGCGAAAAGCTCTTGCTGAGGATGCTCCTTGGGGCGTGGAAGTTAAGGTCACTCCCCATGGAAGTTCTGTGGATTGGTGGATGACTGATCCTAAGGGAACTGCCTTTGAAGCTGCTATTGCTGCTCTTGAAAAAGGCTTTAAATCAAAGCCTGTGGGCATAGGGTGTGGCGGAACTATAGGGTTCGTCCGGCCTTTAGTTGAGTTATTGGGCGGGGCCCCTGCTCTCCTGCTTGGTATTGAGGATCCAGATAGTAATGCTCATGCTCCCAACGAAAGTTTACATGAAGGCGACTGGATAAAACTCATGAAATCTATGACTCACTTGTTTGCTGAAATTGCATCTCGATCCTGCAAATAGCATTTCGGGTCTAAAGTGGATTCTTAGGCATTGGAGGGTTATCGTTGTATTTTTTCATTACATGCTCGATCACCCAATCCGGAAGTAAGCTTGTAATTCGCATGAGAAGTGAAGTTTGCCATGGGAATCTAAACACTTTTGTTTTTCGTTGAATGGCTTTTATTATTATTTTTGCTGCGGTTTGCGCATCCATAAGCCAAGGCATGTCTTTTTCATCGTTAACTTCTGTCATGGGTGTTTTGATGAATCCGGGGCAAATCGTGCTGACATAAATATTTTTTGAGCGCAATTGGATTCGCATTCCTTCCATAAATGTATTAAGCCCCGCTTTGGAAGCGGTATAACCCGATTCCCCTGGTAGTCCTTTAAAACCTGCTAAGCTCGAAATTGCAACAATTTGCCCTTTCTCTCTATTAAGCATGGTTTGTAATACACCCTCAATGCAATAGATAACCCCTAGCAAATTTACTCTGATCATTTTTTCTTGAGTTTCGACATTAAAGGGTTCGATTGTTGTTGGCGCTCCCACTCCCGCATTGGCAATTAGAATGTCTATCCCATTCATGCAGTGGATTAATTCAGTAAGCCCAGCCAAGGTTTCTTGTCGGTCTGATATGTCTGCAACCCTGTAAAAAGCTTTGCCACCAAGGGTTTGTATTTCGTTTGCAAGTTGTGCAAGGAGTTCTTCTCTTCGTGCAAGAAGTCCAACATGAGCTCCAGCTTTAGCAAATTCTATAGCTATTGCCCTGCCGATGCCTGTTGAAGCACCGGTGATTATAATTTTTTGTCCCTGACCGAATTTCATGGTATTTCCTTTTCAACCCTTAGATTACTTTTAGATAACCACAATTAAGACAACCCTACCTTAAAATCACATGTCATAATAGTTTGGATTGTTCTGAACCGTTAACGAGAAGTTGCGATGAATAAGAAATTAGTAAGCCTTCTTCTGATTCTGCTTGTTTTGCCGATTTCGTTGTTGGGGCAAGATGCGACCGTTCCCCCTGATAAAGTTAATATTAGGGTGAAATTTAGAATTCAGGTATATGGCGTAGAAAGAATAAGGCAGGTTGATGAGTTGCTTAAATTTCTCAAAGCAACAGGTTTTACTCCCACTGCTGAAAATCTCTTCGAAAAACTGCAAGATGAAACAGTCACTTCATTTGATGGAACCTTAGACCAAGGCAAAGAAATTAAATGCTTAAATCCGAGGTGGATTTATTCAGTAACAAGTTGGCCAGTGGGAATTGAAGACCCATACAAATCTGAAGAACCCGTTCGAATTGAAATTGAGTTCCCTCAATACATGCAACCTAAAAAGCAGCATGAGTTTTGGGACGATGTTAAAATCAGCTTATCAAAAATTGGTTTTGTTGATGCTGTCTCTTACAACCCTGAATCATTCACACGCATTACAGGAAATCTATTGGGGAAAACTCTTCCCGTTATTGATACCAAAATATTTCCAGAGGCCCTTAGAACTGCTGGCGTTTCTGTTACCCCCTTTGCTTTCCCTCGCGTTATTAAAATTCATCCTGATTGGCCTTTGGTAAAACCTAGAGTTCTCGAAGATCTTAAAGAAAGTTCTTTAAGAAAAATGAGTCCTGCTGCTAGAAAGAAATTAGAAGTTCCTGAACAGAAACTTGAAAAATGGTTGCTTGTTTTAAATCATCAACCCCCAGGCCAAAACGAAATTAATGAACTATTCTCTAACTTGAATGATGCTGTTGTTGAAGGTGCCAATGGTGCTTTATTTGAAATCCTTGCAACTCCAACTTCCATGAAAAACTTGGCAGCACTTCCATCGGTAATGTTTGTAACCACTGCTGAAACTCAGATTAAAACGGATTACTCCATCAAGCAAAATAACCTGTTAAATATTTTTTCTAATGAAGGAGCCTCTCAACCAGCCCGTAATTTGCGTGGCGTTGGTGCCCCCATTTCTGTTGCCATTGTTGGAACAGAATTTTTAGGTTGGGAAAAAGCTTTTGGCGAAATTCAAACTCAAACTGAATTAGTTGATTTAACAAGAACTAGGGATTACGCAATGGAAGAAATGCCATATCCCAAGAATTCAGGAGATGTTGGTTTTCATACAAAAAAAGCTCTGGAAATTGCGAAAATATATCCCGGAACTAAAATTGTTCTTGTTCGAATTGATCCTGCAATTCCGACCATGTTAGATGAAGTTGCAGGGTTTGCAAATCGTGACTTAAAAGCTTCTTACGCTTTATTAAGTCGTTATTCCGAAACCGATGTTACTAAACGATTTCTACAGGGCGAAAATCAATTTCTTCAAACTGAAAGAACATTTTTAGTTGATCAGTTTGGGGAAGAACCTGAAATAGTTAAACGAAGGGAAGTATATAAGGCAAACAAAGCTAAATGGGACAAAGACAACCGCGACCTTCATGAGAAAATTGATCGTATTTTGAAACTTCGGGAACAATTGATGGATTTTAAATCACATAAATTGTTTATTGTTTTAGAAAATGTTTCAACTCAACTTCCTGCATATCAGAATCTTGCTCTTTCTTTGTTTTCAGATGATTCGAAGTTTAAAACTGCAGCTTGGCTCATGCCCGATTCTTTATTTGAAAGGGTTTCTTGGAGGGGCGCTTTTGTAGATTCCAACCACAATGGATTGATGGAATTCCGAAATTCTAAATCAACAGACAAATGGATTGATGAAAAAATGCTTGTTCATTTTGAAAAAGATGGAAAAATACTTGATAAAATTCCTAAAGGGAAAAAGATCAGGATCAGGGTTCGCTGGCGGGAAGGCGTTGAGTGGTCTACAGCAATAGTCGAAGGCGAAACCGCACCAAAAGCGAAGGCAAAGCTTAATCTATTATTTCTTTTAAATGAAAAAATGCTTCCCGGTCGCAAAATCGGAGATCAATTTTCTGTTGTAAAAGAAACCGGAAATGATCCTTTTTGCATATTTCGAAGCAAAACTTTTGCTGTTTTTGAACATTTAATTGAATTGGATTGC
>Ga0209597_1000099_pt1 | contig 51975 bp, 53 predicted proteins | sample M_140625_MF_Meta_FD_187316 | JGI IMG/M metagenome (GOLD analysis project Ga0209597, IMG submission 187316) | Freshwater microbial communities from Lake Montjoie, Canada to study carbon cycling - M_140625_MF_MetaG (SPAdes) (version 2) | ecosystem: Environmental > Aquatic > Freshwater > Lake... | reverse complement strand
CCGAAGGCCTCATCGATCGAGTAGATCTCCAACTCCTCCACCCAGGTTTCAAGGGTGGCCATCAGCCGCTGGCTCATGTCGGCGTAGAGGCCGTAGTTGGAGCTGCGCACGATCACGCCGTGGCGCGCCAGTTCGGCCCGCAGCTGGAACACCGGCGCCCCCATCGGGATGCCGAGGGCGCGGGCTTCGGCGCTGCGGCTCACGATGCAGCCGTCGTTGTTGGAGAGCACCACCAGCGGCCGGCCGACCACGGCGGGATCGAGCACCGCCTCGCAGGAGGCGTAGAAGTTGTTGCCGTCGATCAGGGCTAAGGCGGTGCTCATGCGCTCAAGCTGCGGATGGCATGGGTCACCACGCCCCAGAGTTCCCCCTCCCCCAGGGTCAGGGTCGGATAGGCCGGGTGGGCCGCCACCAGCAGCAGCCGTTCGCCGCGAAGCACCAACCGTTTGAGGGTGAAGCCATCGACCAGCCGGGCCACCACCAGCTGGCCGTCGCGGGCGACCTGGTGGCGTTCCACCACCACCAGGTCGCCGTGGTGGATGCCGGCACCCACCATCGAATCACCGCCCACCCGCAGCAGCACGGTGCGGGTCGGATCGGGGATGAGCAGGCGCTGCAGATCGATGGCCGGCCCCGGCCGCGGGGCGGGATTGAGCAGGGCTTCCGGCACGGGGCGCAGCAGAGGTATTTACGCTAGTACATTTGCACTGAATGGCCGGGTTGCAGGTCTTGGCTCGATGGTGGCCCTTGAAGGTTTCGCGCGACGCCCATCACGAACTGCCGGCGGCCCCTGGGTTTGCTTCCGGGAGGTAGCGGATGGATCGCCTGCGCTCCTGGATCGTTGCAGCGCTCGCGGCTGAGCCTGGGGAGCGCCGACAAGCGGAAGCTGGCGGAGAGTGGCGGAGAGTGGCGGGGATGGCCGGCCGCGTTCGGTAGAAAGGAGGGAAGGCCCGTGACCGCCCTGCCCTCCGCTGCAACGACCCCGATGGCCCCATCCGAGCATCCCCCCAGCGGGCCTGATCATTCCGGACACGGGCATGAACACGGGCATGGGCATGGGCACGGCCATGGCCATGGGCCGGCGGCCGGCGACCATGCCGATCACCCCCATTCGGCCGTGGCGATCCAGCGCCAGCCCCACCCCCGCCAGCATGAGCACCGTCCGGGTTCGGCGGGGGCCTTCCGCTGGAGCATCGTGCTCAACAGCGCCCTCTCCGGTCTCCAGCTGGCGATCGGCTTCGCTTTCGGCTCCCTGGCCCTGGTGGGGGATGCGCTGCACAACCTCGGCGATGTGGCCGGCCTGCTGCTGGGCTGGGGGGCCGAACGGCTGAGTGGCCGGCCCGCCAACCAGCGCTTCACCTACGGCTACGGCCGCTCCACCCAGCTGGCGTCACTGGTGAATGCGGTGCTGATCCTGATGGCGGCGGCGGTCGTGGTGGTGGAGGGTCTGCAGCGGCTGCGTCAGCCGGTGGAGCTGGTGAGTGGGCCGGTGGCCTGGGCGGCGGCGGCCGGCATCGTGGTGAATCTGTTCTCGGCCCGCCTGTTCGGGGGCGACCACAGCCATGATCTCAACCGCCGTGCCGCCGTGGTGCATCTCCTCACCGATGCGGCGGTGTCGGCGGCGGTGCTGGTGAGCGCCCTGCTGGTGTCCTTCACCGGCTGGGCCCGCCTCGATGCGGTCACCGCCATCGGTGTGGGCCTGGCGGTGGCCTGGAGCGGCTGGCAGCTGCTGCAGGAGGCCCTGATCGTGGCGATGGACGCCGTACCCCGCGGCATCGCCATGGAGGAGGTGGAGGAGGCCCTGCGCAGCCTGCCCGGTGTGGCCGCGGTGCACCATCTGCATGTGTGGGCCCTGAGCACCTCCCAAAACGCCCTCACGGCGCATGTGCAGCGGGATCCAGTCCTCAGCGACGACATGGCCCTGCTGCATGAGGCCAAGCAACGCTTGGCCAGGCTCGGGATCGCCCACAGCACCCTGCAGCTGGAGCCCCTGGATCAGCCGGCCGGGGCGGGTTGATCCCCGACCCGTTCCGACGGGCTTAGGAGCGATCGGAGCCGGGCCGAGCCTGACGGAGGGTGGGTTTGGGCAAAAGAAGCTCGTTGATCACCCGACCGGACTGGGCAGGGGCATCGGGAAGGTCGTCGTGTTCAAGATGCAGGAGATCGTCAAAGGCGTCGTAGAGATCCCGTTCGGGTCCGGTGGCGCGGCGGGGCGGACGGCTTGCGGGGCGGTTCGGGGCGGGTCGCCGGGGCGGTGAAGATGGGAGAGGGGAAGGACCTCCGCGCTCAGCGGCAGTCGATGGGGGATGGGCGCCAGGGTTGCTGTTGAGAGCGGCACCAGCTCCGGAGCGCCGCCCAGGATTGGTCGCTTCCAGCTCCCGCAGCCGATCCAGCAGGTGGGACGGCACCGATCCATCGGCGCTGGCCTCCATCAGGGCGCGGAAGAGGTCCTCGGGGTTCTGCTCGATCTCCACCCGGTGGCGGGGGGCGGTGTCGCTCTTTCGGCCGGCCGGGGCTGGTGCAGGGCCAGCGGGGCTCGAGGGGAGCGGCAGTTTCTGGGGAAGGCTGCGGCCGAGGGCCTCCAGGCGTTCACGGCTGCGGGCGTCGAAGCTCATGGTCGGCGGGGCGCTGTTGGTGAGGGGCGCGAGGCGGTAGGAGATAGGCGGGAGCAAACGAATCAGGCGCAGCCGAGGGTGTCACGGGTGGCCCGGCCGCTGCTGGGATTGGTGCCGCTGGCCACGGCGCAAAGGCCCTTGAGGGCATCACCGCGCAGGGGGACGTTGGTGAAGTCGGCGCCGTCGATGCGCACGTTCTGGAAGCGGGTGTTGAAGGCGAAGGCATCATCGAGGCGGGCGTTGCGGAGGTCTGTGCCGTCGAAGACCGCCGAGTCGAGGGTGGCGTCGCGTAGATCGGCGCCGCTGAAGTCGGCATCCTGGAGTTTCGCCCCGAACAGGCTGGCGTTGCGCAGGTCGGCCCCGGCGAAGCTGGCCTCGCGCAGGTTGGTGAGGTTGAAGGTCACACCGCGCAGGTCGGCCCCGTGGAAATCGGCGCCGATCAGCACCTGCTTGGCGTAATCCATGGCGGCTAGGGCCGGGGTGGCCGGCATCAGGGTCGTCAGCGCCAGCAAGGCCATCGGAAGGGTGAGCAAGAGCCCCAGCAAAGGGGTGATCGCCCGCCGCAGGATCCGCTGGAAGCCCGAGGCATCAGGACCGTCGGCCAGAGGGCGGGGGTTGGACATCGGGTACCGGACTTCCATGGAGGGAGTGCGAATGGCCACAACTTAGGGGGATTGGCGGGGGCTCAGATCCGGAGGGGAGAGCGGTGTTCCCGAGGGCGAGGGGGGGCAGAGCCCAGCAGGCCGCGATGAAGTCTTGCCAGCTGGCTTTCCAGGTTCTGAGGTCCGCTGGGGGCCGTCCGATGGCGGGAAACCTTAAGGGATGCGTTCCTGCCGGAGCAGTCCATCCGACCGTGCCCCCCACCCCCCGCCAGCGCCAGGGCCGTTGGGCCGAGCAGCGGGCCCTCCGGTTGCTGCAGGGCCAGGGCTGGCAGCTGGTGACGAGAAACTGGCGCTGCCGCTGGGGTGAGTTGGATCTGGTCTGCGAAAAACCAGGTCGGCTGCTGCTGGTCGAGGTCAAGGGCCGCCGGCCTGGCCATCGCGATGGGGCCGGCAGCGTGTCCCTGCGGGGCCGGCAACGGCGCCGCCTGGGCCGGGCTTGGGCGTGCTGGTTGGTGGACCATCCCGAGCGCGCCACCTGGCCGGTGGAGTTTGTGGCGGCCCTGGTGCCCCTGCCCCCGGCTGTCGGTGGGGTGCGATGGCTGCGGATGGAGGGTTGAGCCGGTGGCCTAGGTCCGCTGCCGGCAGGGGCTGAGGCGCGGGCCAGGCAGGTCAGGGGATTGGCAACCAGGGTCGGGAGCGTCTGCCAGGCACTGGGGGCGGGGATGCGCCGGAGCAATCTGGAGATCCGATCACCACCCACGCGATGACCTTCGGCGGCCACCGGGCCCGCAAGCGCTTCGGCCAGCACTGGCTCACCGATGCGGCGGTGCTCGATCGGATCGTGGCCGCCGCCGCGATCGAGCCCGGCGAGCACCTGATGGAGGTGGGACCCGGGCGGGGCGCCCTCACCGAGCGGCTGCTGGCCAGCCCCGCCGCCTCCCTATTGGCGATCGAGTTGGACCGCGACCTGGTGGGCGGCCTGCGCCAGCGCTTCGGTGCCGATCCCCGCTTCCAGCTGCTGGAGGGCGATGTGCTGGCCCTGCCCCTGGTGCCGCCGGCCGGGCCCGCCCCCCGGAAGGTGGTGGCCAATATCCCGTACAACATCACCGGCCCTTTGCTGGAGCGGCTGGTGGGCCGGTTGGATCGCCCCCTTGAAACGCCCTACCACGCCCTGGTGCTGTTGGTGCAGCAGGAGGTGGGCGAGCGCATCCGCGCCCTGCCTGGCAGCAGCGCCTATTCGGCCCTGAGCGTGCGCATGCAATTGTTGGCGCGCTGCAGCGCGGTGTGTCCGGTGCCGCCGCGCTGCTTCTCCCCGCCGCCGAAGGTGAATTCCGAGGTGATCCGCCTCGATCCCCTGCCCCCCCATCAGCGCCCCGAACCGGCCCTGGCCCGTCGCACAGAAGCGCTGCTGAGGCGCTGCTTCGCCGCCCGCCGCAAGATGCTGCGCAACACCCTGGCGGGGCTGTTGCCTGAAGAGGAGCTCCAGGCGGCTGCGGGGGCGGCGGGCATCACGCTCAATCAGCGGCCGCAAGAGCTGGCGCCGGATCGCTGGCTGGCGCTGGCGGCGGTGCTCGAGCAGCTTCAGGGGGATGCGTGAATCAGCGGCGCCCGGTCGCACTGAACTCCAGCCCTGTAGCCACCGACCCAAGCCCTCCAACCCTCCCGCTCTCAACCGGCCCTACCGGCCTCCCGCTCCCGCCGAGGTGGGGTTCTTGCCCTTTGCCCTTGATGCTTCAGGGGATGATTCAGGAAGCGCCGTAGCCCGGGACTGACCTGCTGATTCCCCCGGTCGCCGCGGGCCGGGCCGGATGATGGCGAGTCGGGAGGAACCCGGGGGACAACCACAAGGCAACTCCTGGCCGCGCCCCCAGCTTGGATCGTTCCGCTGGTTGTCGGTTGCCACCCTTGGAAGCCCTGCCCTGGCAGGAATCCGCCGCACCCGCGACCTGATCGAATCCCGCCGAACCCGCCTCCCGAACACCGCTGCGCCCATGACCCTCACCGTTCAGGCCCCCGCCAAAATCAATCTGCACCTGGAGGTGCTGGGCCTGCGGCCCGACGGATACCACGAGCTGGCGATGGTGATGCAGAGCCTTGATCTGGCCGACAGCCTGCGCTTCACCCCAACCGCTGACGGCACGATCGTTTTGGAGTGCGACCGACCGGACCTCAGCACCGGCCCCGAAAACTTGATCGTGAAGGCGGCCCAGATGCTGCGGGCCCGCGCCGGGCTGCCTGAACTGGGGGCCCATATCGCTCTCACGAAGCGGATCCCCATCGGCGCCGGCCTGGCGGGGGGCTCAAGCGATGGGGCAGCCACCCTGGTGGGCCTTAACGCGCTGTGGGGCTGCGGCTTCACAGCGGCCGATCTGCACGCCATGGCCACGGCCCTCGGCTCCGACATGCCCTTCTGCCTCGAGGGCGGCACCCGGCTCTGCTTTGGGCGCGGCGAGGTGATGGAGTCGGCCTTGGCGCTGCCCTCACCCGGCTCGGCTTCGCTTGACGCTGCTCTGCAGGGCGCAGAGGCGTCTCCTGCGCCGCCCCCCTTCGGCGTGCTGCTGATCAAGCACCCTGAAGCGAGCGTGTCCACCCCCTGGGCCTTCGCCCGTTGCCGTGAACTGCGGGGCGATTTCTATCTCGAGTCCGAAGCCGACTTCGAGCAGCGCCGCCAGGCCCTCCGCCAGGGCCCCCTGGTGGCTTCCCTGGCGGGGGGGCCGCTCCCCCCTCTCCGGAATGACCTCCAAGCGGTGGCGGAGCCCGAGGTGGCCAGCGTGCGGGAGGGCCTGGCCCTGCTGCGCCGCGCCCCGGCGGCCCTGGCGGTGGCGATGAGTGGTTCGGGTCCCAGCCTCTTTGCCCTCTTCGCCGATGCCGCCGCCGCCGATGGGGCCCGTTCTGCGCTGGCCGGCGATCTCGCTGCCGCCGGCTTCGAGGCCTGGTGCTGCCGCTGCACCGCGTCCGGTGCCAGCCTGGTGTTGAACGGAACCCCCGCATGAGCGCCGCCAGTCCCGATCCCGCCCCCTTGCTTGGTTCCCCCGAGCCCAACGGCTCCGGATCCGAAGCCACCGATTCCGCCCCCCCCCGCAAGGGCCCGCTCAGTTTCCTTTCGGGTGCCCTCACCAGTGGCCTGCTGGCCTGGCTCAGTCTGGGGCTCAGCCAAAAGGTGTTGGCCTATTACGCGCTCCACCCCCCCCATTACGAGGCGCGGGTGGCCCAGAGCATCGCCACGGCCCTCAAAACCATGATCGTGGGGATGACCTTTCTGGCCACCTTCAGCTTTGCCTTTGTCGGCCTGGGCCTCTCGCTTGTGTTTCTCCGCTCGCTGCTGCCGGCACGCCCCGAAACCCCTGCCTAGGGTTCGCCCTGATCCTGATCCGGGCCATGACCCCCCACGACCTCGGCCTGCTGGTGGCCCTGCTGCTTCCCGGCATGTTGCTCTCGGTGCTGTTGCTGAGCACCTTCGCCGCCGGCGGCTGAGATAGGTTGGCCGCGCACCTGGCAGGCGCCCTGTGGCCGAAACCCTTCTCTTCAACGCCCTGCGTGATGCCATCGATGAGGAAATGGCACGCGACCCCCATGTCTGCGTGATGGGGGAGGACGTCGGTGAGTACGGCGGCTCCTACAAGGTGACCAAGGATCTGCATGCAAAATACGGTGATCTGCGGGTGCTCGACACCCCGATCGCTGAGAACAGCTTCACCGGCATGGCGGTGGGCGCAGCCATGACAGGGTTGCGGCCGATTGTGGAGGGGATGAATATGGGTTTCCTGCTGCTGGCGTTCAACCAGATTTCCAACAATATGGGGATGCTCCGCTACACTAGCGGTGGCAATTTCACCATCCCCACCGTGGTGCGGGGCCCTGGCGGCGTCGGCCGCCAACTGGGGGCAGAGCACAGTCAGAGGCTTGAGGCCTACTTTCACGCCGTGCCCGGCATCAAGATTGTGGCCGTGAGCACGCCCACCAATGCTAAGGGCCTGATGAAGGCGGCGATTCGTGATAACAATCCCGTGCTCTTCTTTGAGCATGTGCTGCTTTACAACCTCAGTGAGGACATCCCCGAGGGCGACTACACCTGCGCCCTCGATCAGGCTGAGGTGGTGCGCGAAGGCAAGGACATCACCATCCTCACCTACTCCCGCATGCGCCACCACTGCCTCAAGGCCGTTAAGGAGCTGGAGGCCGGTGGCATCGATGTGGAGCTGATTGATCTGATCAGCCTCAAGCCCTTTGATCTCGACACGATCATCCGCTCGATTCGCAAGACCCACAAGGTGTTGGTGGTGGAGGAGTGCATGAAGACCGGCGGCATCGGTGCCGAACTTCTCGCCCTGATCACCGAGAACTGCTTCGACGATCTCGATGCTCGTCCCGTGCGGCTCTCCTCCCAGGACATTCCCACGCCCTACAACGGAAATCTGGAGAATCTCACGATCATCCAACCCCACCAGATCGTTGAGGCGGCCCGCCAGATCACCGCAGGCGCCCTCTGAAATGGCACGTCAACAAGGGTGGCTGGCCCTGATCCTGGCCCTCGCGATCGCCGCCGCCGCTCTTATCGCAAGCTATGGCCTCCAACTTGGCCTCGATCTGCGGGGTGGTAGTCAGCTCACCCTGCAGGTGATGCCAGCCGGGGCGATCAAGACCGTGGAGCAGGAACAGCTCGAGGCTGTGAAGGACGTCCTGGAGCGTCGGGTGAATGGTCTTGGCGTATCCGAATCCACCCTCCAGACCGTTGGAAGCGACCAGCTGGTGCTTCAGCTTCCCGGCGAGCAAGATCCGACCCGGGCCGCCAAGGTGCTCGGCAGCACTGCCCTGCTCGAATTCCGCGCCCAGAAGCCCGGCACCGAGAAGGAAATGCAGGGTCTCCTCCCCCTCAAACGCCAGGTCGATGCGGTGCTGTTCGCCCGCCGACCCGGTGCGAAGGCCGGTGAGCAGACCCCCCAGTCCGCCGGTCAGCTCCCCAAACCCACCACGATTTCCGATGCGGATCGGGCTCAGGCATTCACGGCCCTCGGTCTAAAGATTCCTCCCGACAGCAGCGAGGTCGACCAGCTTGAGATCCTCCAGAGCGAAGTGAACCGCAGGGTGATCAGCCTTTTCGGCCCTCCCCTGCTCACCGGTAAGGACCTCACCAGTGCCGGCCGCCAGCAGGACCGCACGGGCGTCGCTTGGGAGGTGACGCTGAATTTCAATCGTCAAGGAGGTGAAAAGTTCGCCAGCCTGACCCAGTCGATCGCCGGCACCGGCCGTCTCCTTGGGATCGTCCTGGATGGCCGCTCGATTAGCGAAGCCACCGTGGGACCGGAGTTCAAGGCGGCCGGCATCACCGGAGGTTCCGCCTCGATCTTCGGAAACTTCAGCTCCGAAGAAGCCAGGGATCTGGAAGTGCAGTTGCGGGGGGGCTCCCTGCCATTGCCGGTGAAGATCGTCGAGTTGCGGACGGTCGGTCCTTCCCTCGGCGCTGAAAATATCCGCTCCAGCCTTGTCGCCGGTGTTGCGGGACTGGTGCTGGTGGCTCTCTTCATGGTGTTCATGTACCGCCTGCCCGGTTTCGTGGCGGTGCTGGCGCTGAGTCTTTACTCCCTCTTCAACCTTGCCATTTATGCATTGATTCCTGTCACCCTCACCCTGCCTGGAATCGCTGGATTCATCCTTTCTGTCGGCATGGCTGTGGATGCCAACGTGCTTATCTTCGAGCGCGTTAAGGAAGAACTGCGTGCCGGGAACACCCTGATCCGTTCGATCGACACAGGCTTCTCCCTCGCTTTTTCCTCGATCCTCGATGGCCACATCACCGGATTGATCAGCTGTGTCGCTCTCTTCTTCCTCGGCACCGGCCTGGTCAAGGGATTTGCCGTCACCCTGGCCATCGGTCTGCTGCTCAGCCTGTTCACAGCCCTCACCTGCACCCGCACCCTGCTGAGGCTGCTGATGAGCTACCCCAGCCTCCGCCGCATTCCCTACTTCATCCCCGCCCGCGAGCTGCCCTCGAGCGCCGCCTGAGCCACCCTCTCCCGTGACTGTTGCTACTTCCCCCTCCCCCCGCTTCCGCATCAACCGCCATCGCTGGCTCGCCTGGATCGGTTCCGGCCTGGCCTGTCTGTTGAGCGTGATGGGGTTGGTGCTCTGTTGGCTTCAACCCTCGATCCAATCACCGCTGAAACCGGGCCTCGATTTCACCGGGGGAACCCAGATCCAAGTGGTGCGCAGCTGTGGGGGAGGCTCCCAGTCCCAACCCTGTCCAGCCATCTCCCCCGAAACCATCCGCCAGCAACTCCTGGCCCTTCGCCTGCCCGCGACCGCTGCCGAGCAGCCTCCCAATCTCGCGAGTGCCAGCATTCAGGTGCTGGACCGGGGGCGATCCCTCGTTCTTCGCTTGCCAGCCCTAGACAGTGACCAGGCTAAGGCTGTCCTCGACAATCTCAGCCTCAGCATTGGTCCCCTCAAGGCTGATGGCACTTCCGTGGACACCATCGGCCCAACCCTGGGGTCCCGCCTTCTGCAGGGCAGCCTGATCTCGCTTTTGGTGAGTTTCGCCGCCATTGCCGTCTATATCTCCTTTCGCTACAGCGGGGTCTTCGCTTTTCTGGCACTGGTGTGCCTGGCCCACGATGTGTTGCTCACTTGCGGACTGTTTGCCTGGCTTGGGCTGTTGCGGGGGATTGAGGTGGATTCCCTCTTCGCTGTTTCGTTGATCACCGTGGCCGGCTATTCCGTCACCGATACCGTCGTTGTTTTCGACCGTATCCGTGAACAGCGCAAGGCCCTCGCCCACCTTCCAGTAACCGAACAGGTGGATGTGGCCGTTGATGCCACGCTCACCCGCTCCCTCTACACCTCCCTCACCACACTGTTGCCCCTGCTGGCCCTGATGTTCTTTGGGGGCAGCACGTTGTTCTGGTTCTCCGTAGCCCTGGCCTTCGGCATCGCCGTGGGGAGCTGGTCGAGCATCGGCATCGCCCCCACCCTCCTTCCCTTGCTGGTCCGACGATGAGCCCAGGAACCGATTCCATGGCCCTGGGTCCCCCCGGGTCTCCAGGCACCTCCGACACGGAGAACGCAGCTCCTAGGCGTCGGCGATTACCCCTCTTGCCCCTGATTCTTGCCCTGCTCGCTCTGCTCGACCTGCGGGTGGAACTTCAGCTGCTCTTCGACCATCTGACGCTGACCAGCCTGACCGAAGCCGTGCGTAACCACTTGCTGGCGGTGATGGTACTCATCTTCACCCCGTCGCTCTTGAGGCGTTACCGGTGATTGATGTTGGCCGTTCTGGTCCAGCGGTCCATCACATCGTGCACCAGCACCTCCTGACAGATCACCTGCAGTACCACCACCAAGGGAAGGGCTAGAAGCAGACCCGGAAGGCCCAGAAGGGCTCCGAGGCAGAGCTGGGCCATCAGCGCCACGGTTGGCAGAAGGTTCACCGTGCGGTTCAGCAACACCGGCGTCAGCACAAACGCTTCGGTGTTCTGAAGCACGAGGCGCAACACGGCTACCTGGAGCATTTTGGCGGGACTCACCAGCAGCAGTGCCACCGCCATCGGCAGGAGTGTGGCTGCGGTTGGTCCGATCGTGGGTACAAAGGTGAGCAGGGCACAGACCAGGGCACTCAGCAGGGCCAGCGGTACCTTGAGCAGCGCAAGCCCCGCCCAGGTGGCCAGGAACACCACCAAGGCCGAGAGGGTCATGCCCGCCAGCCAGCCCCCCAGGGCTTCACGGCACTCCGTGAGCAACAGCTGCATGCGCGTTCGGTAGAACTGGGGGGTGGCAGCCAGCAGCAAACGTTGGTGGCTGCGGGGATCCAGGGCCAACAGCACCGCCAACAGGGCGATGAGCAACAACTGCACCGTGCTGTTGGCTGCGCCGCCGGCAAAGCCCAGCAGTTGGCCCCCGAGGGGCTGGAGACGATCCCACGTGGCGCCCCCCATCAACTTCAGCTCGAGGGAGTGGAGCTGCGGAATTTGGCTGGTGAGGGCCTGCAGCTTGGCGGGAAGCTGCGGGATGAGGTTGCTGAGAACCTGGATCTGCTCCAGCACCTCCGGCAGCAGCAATGCGGTGAGCAGCCAGCCAACCACGGCCAGCACCATGAGTTCGAGAATCAAGGCCGCAGGCCGCGACAGGGGCAAGAGACGCCGCAGCAAGGTGATCGGCACATCCATGGCCACCGCCAGCACCACCGCCCCGAACAGAACAAGCAGCACGAGCCTGAGTTCCCAGGCCAGGAGACCCAGCACCACCAGGGCCAGGATCCCCAGAAGGGAGCGGCCGCTCATGATTCGATGGACTGGCTAATCGGCTGAAGCATGGCTCGCTTCGGACCTCCCTTCCAGCGATCCAGGATGTCGTGGATCACGATCTCCCGAAGGATTACCTGGAGACAAACCGCCAGGGGCAGGGCAAGCACGAGCCCCAGGGGGCCGAAGAGCAGGGTGAAGAGGAACTGGGCCGAGAGGGTCAGCCCCGGCAGCAGACGCAGCTGGTGGTGCATCACCGAGGGGGTGATCAGGTAGCTCTCGAGGTTCTGAACCACGATGTAGAGAGCCAGCACCGCCAGGGCCCTCCAGGGACTGTCCAGCAGCGCCACCGACATCGGAAAGAGCGTGCTGAGGGTGGGCCCCACGTTTGGAATGATGTTGAGCACACCGGCCAGCACGGCGTTCGCCGCCACCAGGCGCACCCCCAGCAAAGACAGCCCAATGGCCGCCAACGTTCCCACGCAGAGGGAACTGATCAGCACCCCACCCATCCAGGCGCTGAGGGCATCACCGCACTGGAGCAGCACCTGGCGGGCCCGGCGCCGGTAGAAGGAGGGAATCAGCAGCAGAAGGGCCTCCCGGTAGGCGGTGGGCTGGGCAGCCACCATCAGCGCCACGGCCACAACGAAGAGGGTCTTAAGCAGCACCGTGCCGACGTTCCCGGCCAATCCCACCAGGCGGAAGGTCCAGTCACCCACTCCACTGGCCAGGGCCGGACTGCTGCGCACTGATCCGCTCAGATTTTGCAGCCAGCTGAGCCCCCCATCGCTGCGCCCGTAGATCATGCGGGAGATGGTCTCCAGGCCCTGATGCAGCAGGCTGAGGAGTTCACGCCAGGCTTCCGGGAGCTTCTGCAACAGCTCGCTGAATTGCGCCAGAAAGGGGGGGACGATGGCGGCGGTTCCCACCGCCATCACGACCAGAATCACCAGCAGGCTCAGCAGCAGGGCGATCGGACGGGCGCAGCTGAGGCGACGCTGCACCGCACCGACCAAGGTGCAGAGGGCCATCGCCAGAACGACGGCGGCAAAGAGCAGCATGATGGCGTCGCGCAGGCTCCAGAGCAGGAGCAGCGCTGCCACAAGGCCCAACAGTGCTAGCCACTGGCCAAATTTCACGCGTCGGCGTCCTCGGGCTCTGGGCCGCCCTCGCCTTGTCCGGAGAAGCCCAGCTCATGGCTGTCGGCATAGCGCTGGGCGAAGCGCATGAAGCGCTCGAAGTCGTCGTTGTTCTTCCAGGTGTAGGTGGCCTCGATCGCACTGGCCTTGCCGTTCACGAAGCGCGCCTTCACCTCGCGGCTCACCAGTTCTCCTTCCTCGTCCACGAGAAACATGCCGGTGATGTCGCCCATGGTTTCTGGGGCCAGGGCCACGGGTTCTTCGAACACGAAGAGGGCCTGGCCGGTTCGTCCATCACGGGAACGGGTGAGCCGGATGTCGGGCACCACCGGTTCATCCACACCGCGAAAGAACTGAATGGCGGCGGCCATGGCTCAAGAGCAAAGCTCGATCCTAGGCAGCGCTATTGCCCCGGTCCCACCGGAACCACCACTCCGCCTGCCGGCCAGTGGCAGCCGATGACATAGTGACCCGTAGCAGATCGCCCCACGGCCGACCCATCCCGATGCTTTCCGGTTCATCGGTTTCCAGTACCCTCGCCGCCGATCAGCTGCTGGAGCGCTTCCTTTCCGGTTCCCCCCGCCAGCGCCGCAGCCTCGTGGCCAACGTTCAGCTCCGGTTGGCGGAGCTGTTGCCCCTGATCGAAGACCGTCTCGACGGATTCGACGCCACCGGTGACGACTGGGCTTCGGGCTGGCTGCTCCAGCTCTTGGCGGCTGCCGATCCTGAGCGGCGCGATGCCCTCGTGGAGCGCTATCCCACCGGTTGGCTCGCCACCACTAGCGCCTCCGGCCTGGACTACGGCCCGCTGCAAGGGCACCTGCTCCTCCAGGAGTATGAGATGGCCGATCGCCTCACCAGTGAGGCGTTGCGCCAGCTGGCCGGGCCCGATGCCGTGCGGCGTGGCTACGTCTATTACAGCGAAGTGGCCACCATGCCCGCAGCTGATCTCGAGTCCCTCGATCGTCTCTGGTTGGTGTATTCGCGCGGGCGCTTTGGCTTTTCCGTGCAGGGCCGTCTGCTGGCAGCCTGCAATGGCCAGTGGGAGCGGCTATGGCCCAGGCTCGGCTGGAAGGCCGACGGCACCTGGACCCGCTATCCCCGATCCTTCACTTGGTCGGTGGAGGCGCCGGAAGGCCATCTCCCCCTGGTCAACCAGCTCCGCGGCGTGCGGCTGATGGATGCCTTACTGCAGCACCCGGCCCTGGCCAGCCGGATCCAACTCGCCAACCCATCGGCCTCAGGCTAGTTTCAGAAACGCAGATCTCGCCTGCAGCGGAATTGTCTGCCCCCTCCACAGCCACGTCGCCTCGTCTCCCCCGGCCTGTAGCGGCCCGGCGACTCGGCGCTTTCGCTGCCTTGATCTTCGCTGAATCGACTTTCGCTGAATCGACTTCTGCTGAATGGAGCTGTAGCCCAGCCTGGACCACTTGCTCAGCGGTGTTGAGTGGCGCCGGGTCCAGCAGCACGGGGCAGCATGGCTGAGGCTCCCAGGTCCACTTCAGGTCCCCTGTCCCTTCTGTCGCTGGGGTTCGGCTGGACGGGCCGTTCGATGCGCTGGACGGACTACATCACCCCATCCACCCTCCATTTGGCGCCCTTCCTCGAGCTGCTGCTTGGGCCCCTCGCCAGCGTTGATGGCCTCGTCCAGCTCCAGCTCGGGCTCCATGAGGTGCTCGTCAATGCCGTACGCCACGGCAACGGTTGCGATCCGGCCAAGTGCCTGAGGGTCCGGCGGATTTTGACGCCCCACTGGGTGGTGTGGCAGGTGCAGGATCAGGGGGGCGGTGTTTCTCCCCAACAGCGACTGGGGGGCCTGCCTGACTGCCTGGATGCCCCCTGCGGCCGCGGAATCTTTTTGATCCACCACTGCTTTGACGACGTGCGCTGGAGTCCCCGCGGCAACCGCCTGCAGGTGGCGATCCACCGCAGCCGGCTCAGCGGCCGTGGTCCGGGCAGCCCGGATCCCTGAGTTCCCCTTTCAACCAGGCGAGGGCGCTGGCAGCGAGGGCGATGGCCCGATGGCGTGCCTCCCCACCCTTGGTGGCGGCGGGATCATCCGCCTCCAACAGCTGAACTAGGGCCCCCGCCAGTTGTTCGGCGGCCCGGCGGGATCGCTGCGCCTTGAGTGCATGCCAGTCACGGTCGCCGATCGCCAACCGGCGTTGCAGCTGTTCGGCCAGTTCGCGGCTGCCCTGGGGCCAGGAGCCGCCCTTGCCACCAACGACGGCTGCCGGAGGCGCCCCAGTGTTGGTGGGTCCTGGCTGAATGGGAGGCGAGGTTTGTTGCACTGGACGGTTTGCCTGGGCCTGGTCCATCCTGACCCCATGAGCCCCTCGTCCCGACGTCCTTCGCCAGGCCGGCCCCAGTCTCGGCGGACCCCCCCCTTGCCCCGCGGCCCCAGGCTGCTGCACCACCTGGGTCAACTCCACAGCCTGGCCGCCGGTCGAAGCAGCGGTGGTTCCCGCGAGCGTCGCCGCCGCCAGCACCTCTCCATGGCCCAACGGCTACTGGATCCCTTGCCCGCCGCCCTGGTGTCTCCCGAGGTCGGGAGTGAACAGTTTTGGCGGATCTGCCGCTGGGGCGGAGCCGGGCTGTTGCTCGCCAAGCTGCTGGCTGGCTGACGCCAAACCGACCAGGGCGGACTGCCGCAGGTGCGCCCCGAGACGCCGCGAAGACGCTGGGCCAACCTTTGAATTGGTAGTAGTTGTTACAGACTTTTGCCACCACGCAGCTCTCCGCTCATGGCATCTTCCGACCTCGCCGGCCTGTCCGCGGCCATTCGCGATCGCGACAGTCTCTTTGTGGCTTGGGCCCGCGGCCGTCAACAGGAGGCCCGGCGCCGCTTAGTCCTGCTACAGGGTCTGCAGGCCCAGCCCGACCCCAGTGAGGCGGCTGACATCAGTGGTCCAATCACCGCCTGGGCGGAAGGGCACGCCCGCGACAAGCGGCGGCACGCCAATGCGATCGCCCAGCTGCGTCGGGGTTGATCGGTTCGAGATGCAGCGGTGCCCGCCAGGCACTGCTTGAGGCGCCCAACAAAAACCCCCGCCGAAGCGGGGGCAGATTCTGATCCAGGGGTCCCCGAAGGGCTGCGAGCTAATCAGGCGTCGTAGTACAGCGAATCAGGCGTCGTAGTACATGGTGAATTCGTGGGGGTGGGGCCGCTGGCGCAGTTGTTGCACCTCCTCGTATTTCAGGCCGATCCAGTTGTCGATGAAGTCATCGGTGAAGACACCGCCCGCCAGCAGGTAGTCCTTGTCGGCCTTGAGGGCTTCCAGGGCCCCATTGAGGGAGGCGGGCACGGTGGAAATCTTGGCGAGCTCCTCGGCCGAGAGTTCGAACAGGTCAACGTCGGTGCCGTCGCCCGGATCAATCTGGTTCTTGATACCGTCGATCCCTGCCATCAGCATGGCGGCGAAGCCGAGGTAGGGATTGGCGAGGGCATCGCCGGAGCGGAACTCCAGACGCTTCGCCTTGGGGCTTGGACCGGTGAGAGGGATCCGCACGGCGGCCGACCGGTTGCCCTGGGAGTACACCAGGTTCACCGGAGCCTCAAAGCCGGGCACCAGGCGTTTATAGCTGTTGGTGGTGGGGTTGGTGAAGGCCAGGAAGCTGGGGGCGTGCTTGAGCAGGCCGCCGATGTACCAACGGGCGGTCTGGGAGAGGTTGGCGTAGGTGCCTTCTCCGAAGAACAGCGGTTGGTCGTCGTTCCAGAGGCTCTGGTGCACGTGCATGCCGCTGCCGTTGTCGGCGAAGATCGGCTTGGGCATGAAGGTGGCCGTCTTGCCGTACTTCTTGGCGATGTTGCGCACCACGTACTTGTAGATCATCACGTTGTCAGCTGCGCTGATCAACTCGGCGAACTTGATGCCGAGTTCGTGCTGGGCTGTGGCGACCTCATGGTGCTGCTTCTCGATTGGCACGCCGAGGGCACCCATCGTGAGAAGCATCTCGCTGCGGATGTCCTGCAGGGTGTCGTTGGGGGCAACCGGGAAATAGCCCTCTTTCAGCAGAATTTTATAGCCGAGGTTGCCGCCTTCTTCAACACGGTCGATGTTCCAGGCGGCCTCGTTGGAATCCACCTGGTAGAAGCTGCCGCCATTGCTGCTCTTGTAGCGAACATCATCGAACACGAAGAATTCCGGTTCCGGACCGAAATAGGCCTTGGTGGCGATGCCGGTGCTGGCGAGATAATCGAGGGCTTTCTGGGCCAGGGCGCGGGGGCAGCGGCTGTAGGGCTGGCCGCTGCGGGGCTCCTGGATCGAGCAGATCAGGCTGAGGGTCTTGTGGCTGTAGAAGGGATCGATCCAGGCGGTATTGGGATCGGGCACCATCGCCATGTCCGACTCATTGATGGCTTTCCAACCGCGGATCGAGGAGCCGTCGAAGGCCACACCTTCGGTGAAGGCGCTCTCATCGATTAAGTCGTTGCAGACCGTGAGGTGCTGCCATTTGCCGTGCAGGTCGACGAATTTCAGATCGATCAGTTCGATCCCCTCGTCCTTGATCTGACGGAGAACGTCGTTCGCTGTCTTGGCCATGAAGGGGTGGGGCTGGTGAAGGAACGCCCAAGGCGCGCCAGGGTCAGACGGTACGGAGTGATACCGAACCCCATTTGTAGCCGATGCGACCAAAGTCATCCTTTTGGGCGCAGGTCCGGGCCCCGTTCCCCTGCAGCCGCGGCCTTTTGGCACGTTTTGGCGGCTGTTGGGCAGGGGGGACGGGTGCGAGGGCGCCTGGTGGCCCGCGTAACCGTTTCTGTCAAATCGCCCGGATCCCACCAGGGGACAGGAATCTGGGCATTTGCAAGTGCTACCTTCCGCTACAGGTGCGTCGATCCATTCACCCCCATGCGCGATGCCATCACCGGGCTGATTGGTCGCTACGACCAGCTGGGCCGCTACTTCGACCGCTCCGCGATCGATCGCATTGACAGTTACTACGCCCAGTCTGGCCTGCGCCTCGCCGCTGTCGAACTGATCAACGGCGAAGCCGCCTCGATCGTTCGCGAGGCCTCCCAGCGCCTCTGGCTGGAGGATCCCGAGCTGATCCTGCCCGGCGGCAACGCCTACACCACCCGCAGGTTGGCGGCCTGTCTTCGCGATCTTGACTACTTCCTGCGCTACGCGAGCTACGCCCTGATCGCGGACGACGTGAAGATCCTTGATGAGCGCGTTCTCAACGGACTGGACGACACGTACAAGAGCCTGGGCGTTCCCACCGGACCCACCGTGCGCGGGATCGCCCTCCTGGCGGAGGTGGTGTTGGAGAAGTTGTTGGCTGCCGGTCCCGCCGACGCGGCTTCCGTGAATGCCGTTGTGCGGCCCCCCTTCGATCACCTCTGCCGCGGTCTAGCGGCCACCAACGTTCGGGCCCGCTAGATCGCACGGCTCTCCCTTGGGCAGACCGCCCTTGGTCGCTGGCCCAAGGCCTCCCCGTCAATCGTTTGGCTGCCAGGGTTAGCCGCAGAAGATCGGCCCACTCAGCGAGCAACCCTTGGGCATTAGCCCGCTGGCAGGGCGCGTGTTTGCTTAATGTCCATCAATTGTCGTTTCGTTCCGTACCGGTCTTGGCTTCCCTCCCCATGCCGTCTTCCGTGTCTACCGCGCACAGGCTGGGGCTGGATCCCATTGCCACGCCGGATCGCCTGCTGCTTGGACCGGGACCTTCCAATGCCCATCCCACCGTGCTCCAGGCCCTCTCCCGCACGCCGATCGGGCACCTCGATCCGCTTTATATCGAGTTGATGGGGGAGGTTCAGGAACTGCTCCGCTATGCCTGGCAGACCGACAACCGCCTCACGATTCCCATGAGTGGCACAGGCAGCGCCGCCATGGAGGCCACCCTGGCCAACACCGTGGAGCGCGGCGACAAGGTGCTTGTGGCCGTGAAGGGTTATTTCGGCCTGCGTTTGGTCGACATGGCCGGCCGCTACGGCGCCGAGGTCGTCACCATCGAGCGCCCCTGGGGAGAGGCCTTCAGCCAGGAGGAGATTGCCGAGGCTTTGGCCACCCACAAACCCGCCATCCTGGCGATGGTGCATGCCGAAACCTCCACCGGGGTGTGCCAGCCGATGGAGGGCATCGGTGACCTCTGCCGCCAGCACGACTGCCTCCTGCTCCTCGACACGGTCACCTCCCTGGGAGGCGTTCCCCTGTTTCTTGATGACTGGAAGGTAGACCTGGCGTACAGCTGCAGCCAGAAGGGCCTCAGCTGTCCCCCGGGCTTGGGACCCTTCACCATGGGACCCCGCGCCGAGGCCAAGTTGATGGCCCGCACCGGCAAGGTGCCCAACTGGTACCTCGATGTTTCCCTGCTCAACCAGTACTGGGGCTCAAACAGGGTCTACCACCACACCGCGCCCGTGAACATGAACTTCGGCATGCGGGAAGCCTTGCGCCTCCTAGCCGAGGAAGGCATCGAGAATGCCTGGGCCCGTCATCGCCGCAATGCCGAACGGCTCTGGGCCGGCCTGGAGTCCCTTGGTTTGGCCCTGCATGTGCCCGAGGAACTTCGCTTGGCCACCCTCACCACGGTGCGGATTCCGGAGGGGGTGGATGGCAAGGCCTTCAGCCGCCACCTGCTGGATCGTTACGGCATCGAAGTGGGCGGCGGCCTCGGTGACCTGGCCGGCAAGGTGTGGCGCATCGGCTTGATGGGTTACAACAGCACCCCTGAGAACGTGGATCGCCTCCTTCAGCTGTTCGAGACCGAATTGCCGGCCTTCCAGCCCAGCGCTCCCGTCGTCGCGGCCGTGGGCTGAGCCCACCAGGGCAGGTCCGATCGGCCGCTGTCCCGACCGCCGTTTTGGGTTGCTCTTGTGGTTAATCCGACGTTCGCCCTTCGGGTGGCCGTTGGCGCCGCTGCCGGAACCACCCCTCCAGTTGGCTTCGGGCCTGGGATTCCAGGACCCCTGCCACCACGTCCATCCTGTGGTGGGCACTGGCGTGGCTGGAGAGGTCCAGGGTGCCCCCCAAGGCACCCCGCTTGGGATCGCCCGCCCCGAACACCACCCTTCCCATGCGGGCCTGCACCAGGGCTCCGGCGCACATCGGACAGGGCTCCAGGGTGACCAGGAGGGTGCAGTCATGGAAGCGCCAGCTGCCGCGGATCCGCGCCGCCCGGGCCAGGGCCACCAGTTCCGCATGGCCGAGGGGGTCCTGATGGCGGTGGCGGCGGTTGGTCCCCCAGCCCACGGCCCGACCTTCTCCATCCAGCACCACCGCGGCCACGGGCACCTCCCCCTCCTGTCCCACCCGATCGGCCTGCCGCAGCAGCCTTTCCATCCACGCCTCCCAGGGTTCCGCCCGCACGGGGCCTCCGCTCACATCCTTACGGTCCGTTTGTAGCTCCCACGAGGGCACCTGCCCCGTACCCGCGGCTGCCGGCCCCCGACCCGCTTCCCCTCTGCAAGGGTCCCGGGACCGGCGAAAGGCAGAATTGCCCCACTGAATGAGCCGCCCTTGGTCAGCGTGCCCGAAGCCCCGCCACCTCAGCAGGGCTCAACAACGACCGGCCTTCCCTTCCCCGATCCCCAGGCGTTCGATCCCGCCCTGATGGGGTTGCTTCAGGGGGCCTCGGACCTGCTAGGCCATTGGTTCGCGACCGCCGCCCACCAGCCACCCCTTCCCGGCCCCACGCTGCTGCCGCCGGTGTCTCCCGGACAGCGCGGCCTCGGCAACCACGCCTTGCTCGCCGAGGTGCAGCAGCTGATGGAGGGGGCCTACAACCCCAACCATCCCGGGGCTCTGGCCCATCTCGACCCGCCACCCCTGCTGGCCTCGGTGGTGGGCGACCTCATTGCCGCCGGCCTCAACAACAATCTGCTGGCCGAGGAACTCTCCCCCAGCCTCAGTCGTCTTGAGAAAGCCCTCTGCGGCTGGTTGGCCGAAGCGATCGGCCTGCCTCCCGGCTCCGGCGGGGTGCCCGCCAGTGGCGGGACCCTCAGCAATCTGATGGCCCTGGTGGTGGCTCGTCACCAGCGGGGCCTCGATGGGGTCGGCGAGGCCGTGGTGCTCTGCAGCGCCGACGCCCATGTCTCCTTGGCCAAGGCCATGCGCGTGATCGGCCTTCCCCCCGGTGCGTTGCGCATCATCCCCGTTGACGCTGCGGGCCGGTTGCACACCACCCGCCTGGCTGAAGAGCTGGCCGAGCTGGATCGCCGTGGCGTTCCTGTGATCGCTGTGGTGGCCACCGCTGGCACCACGGTGCGGGGAGCGGTGGATCCCCTGCCCACCATCGCGGCCCTCTGCCATCAGCACGGGGTATGGCTCCATGTGGATGGGGCGATCGGAGCGGTCTTCGCCCTCTGCGATTCCCATCGGCATCGGGTCGCCGGCCTTGAACTGGCGGATTCGGTCACGATGAATCCCCAGAAATTGCTGGGGATCACCAAAACCTCCTCCGTTTTGTTGCTGGCCTCCCCCGCCGCCCTCTCCAGCACGTTCGCCACCGGTCTTCCCTACATGGAACCGAGCTGGGGTGGGGGCCACGGCGGCGAGTCCGGATTGCAGGGCACGCGACCGGCGGAGGTGCTCAAGCTCTGGCTGGGACTGCGCCAGCTGGGCCTGGAGGGCATCGCCGCGGTGCTGGATGGGGCCATCGCCCGACGCCGCCAGCTCCAGCAGCTGCTCGCAGGCGACCCTCGGCTGCGGGTTCTCGGTGGCAGTTTCCATCTGCTGGCCTTCCGGCCTGCGGCTCTGGACCGCGCCGGCTGTGACCTCTGGAGCCAGCGGACCCGCCAGCTGCTGTTGCGGGATGGTTTGATGCTCTCGCGCCCCGACTATCAGGGCTACCACCACCTCAAGGCGGTGCTGGGCAATCCCCACACCGCCAGCGAACACCTGGAGGCCCTCAGCGCCACCTTGCTGCGTAGCTGTGGTGAAGCCGTCGGCACCTTCGGCTGATCCCCCCGCTCCACCGAGCCCTCTGCCAGCATTCCCGGTCGATCCGCCCGCCATACCGCCCCTGCATGGACGATCCAACCGTCACCGAACCGCCTTCTCGTCCGGGGCGCAACCCGGGCCGGGATCGCCGTTCCCGCTGGGTGGCGATTCTCACCGGCGCCCTCTCCATCCTGATCGGTGTTCTTTACCTCCTGGTGGTCAGCGTGCTCGATCGCTCCGGTCCCCTGCTTCCCCCGCCTCCGGAGGCCTTCGCTGAAGCGGTTCCGGCCGCTCCTCAGGGGTCGCTTCCCGGATCGGGGACTCCGGCATCTGCGCCGCCCCGGGCCTGAACGGCTCGGCAGGGTTCTCCGGTCGGGGCGGCAGACGCAGGGCCTGCTGTTTGAGTGGCTCCACCACCTGGCGGTAGGCGGCCTCTAGGAACCGCCTCAGCACTCCTTCGCGGCGGTTGAGGTCGTATTCGCGTTGGAGCACCTCCGGCAGGCCGCCATCGCCCCAGTCCTGACCCTGCTGGAAATACACGATGAAGCTGCGTCCTGCCAGGCGCGTGAGCCAGGCCGCGCTCACCGCCTGAACGGCCCGGCTCACCAGCAGGGCCGGCAGGTTGAGGGTCAGGGCAGAGCCCAGCAGCGCCACCCCGCCCTTCACGAGGCCGAGGCCCGCCAGGCTGCGGCCCACGGTGAGGGCGAGATCCTGGGCATTGCTGCGCGTCAGATTCACCCCGTAAAGACGGCCGATCTCCATCACCATCTGGGCCTGCACCGCCGCGGTTCCGAGCAGGTCGAGGCCGGGTAGGGGGGTGACCGCCAGCACCCCGGCACCGATCCACATGTAGCGATCCACGAGGCCCTCGGCATCACGGCGACGCTGCTGATCGAGCAGCTGCCGGCTGGCCTCGCCCAGCTGGCGGCACTGGAGCAGCAGGTTGTCGGCGATCAGTTCCTCCCCATCGGCATGGAGCACCGCCGCGATGCGGCGCAGCAAGGGTTCTACCTCCGGTTCGGGCTGCAGGGGCCTGCCGCCCGGCATCGGCACGCTCTGGGGGGCGGCGCTGGTCGGGATCACATCCTCGGCGCTGATCCGCTTGCCACAACGCTGCCGCAGCAGCTCTAGCAGCCGTTCCTCCTCCCGCTCGCCCCGCAGATCACACTTGTTCAGCACCAGCAGCAACCGCTTGCCGAGGCTCGCCAGGGTGTCGAACACCGCCAATTCACTGGCCCGCAGGTCGCCATCCACAACGAGAAGCAATAGGTCGGCCCGGGCTGCCTGGCGCCGAGCCAGTTCCTCATGCCGCAGGCCCTGCTCGCCCGATTCGAGGATGCCGGGGGTGTCCTCCAGGATCACCGCCCGCTCCAGGCCCCGCAGCCGCAGGCGGTAGCGGTCGGAGGAGGAGCTGGTGGTGGAGCCCATCGGGGCCCCAACGTTCCCTACCAGCTCCTGCAGTAGGGCTCGGATCAGGGAGGTCTTGCCCACCGAACCGCCGCCGAAGACCACGATCCGCAGATCGCCGCGCTCCAGCTCGCTCTGCATCCGGAGCCGCTCCTGCTGGAGTGCCTCCCGCTCCACGGCATCGCGAACCCGTTCGAGGGTGCGATCGATCGCTTTGAGGTTGCGTTCCGCCGCCTCCCGGCGGCTGGCGGGACGCTCCAGGTTCAGAGGGGCTTCGCCCCGACGGCCCGGACCGGCGCTTTTCCCCTGGCGCATGGCCTGGAGCCAGGGCAGGCCGACCTGGGCAAGCGCCAGGCCGATCGCGGCGAGCACGAGCAACAGCAGCGGCCCAATCAGCCAGCCCGGAAGCCAGTAGCTGAGTTGCCAAAGCAGCTGATTGAAGGCCTGCAGCACAACGGCGGCCGCCACCAGCAGCAGCAGGGCCACCGCGATCCAGAGCCAGAGGCGCTTGGGCAGCATCAGGGGGAGGCCACCGAGGAGCGCACGATCCGGCCCCAGAGCTCAGCGGCCAGGTGGCTGGAGGAGCGGCTGGGAGCGTTGTCGTCGTTGCCGAGCCACACCCCCATCACCCAGTGGCGATCGGGAACCGCGCCCACAAACAGGAGGTCGCGGCCGTCGTTGGTGGTGCCGGTCTTCCCCCAGACCCCGCCGCTCACCCAGGCGGCCGTGCCGGTGCCCCCGTTCACCACGCCCCGCAGCAGCTCCTGCATTAGCTTCGACGTCTCCGGGCTCATGGCCCGCCGTCCGGCCGTGCCGGCCACGCCACCAGGCTTGGCCTTCGCTTCCTTGGGGCGGGCACCGCTGGGGGCCGCGGACTTGTTCGGAGCGCTCCTGCATCCCTTCTCGGGTGTCCCGGCCGGGCAGGCTTCGGCGTCGGTGAGATGGCGGATGGTGCTGGGGGCATGCCAGAGGCCGTTGTCGGCCACGGCGGCGTAGGCGGCGCTGAGTTCCAGCAGGGTCACCTCGCTTTGGCCGAGGGCCAGGCCAGGCACGGGATCGAGGGGTGTGCTGAAGCCCAGGTCGCGGGCCTTGTGAACCACCGCCTCGAGACCCACCCGCCGTGCCAGCCGCATGGCGGCCGTGTTGCTGCTGATTGCCAGGGCCTGCCGCAGGCTGATTGAGCCGCGACAAGCGCTGTCGAAGACCTGGCCTTGCCAGGTGAGGGGCCCACAGTTCACCGCATCGCCCGGCCTGGCACCGCGTTCGATCGCCGCTGTGTAGGGGACCAGCTTGAAGGTGCTCCCCGGCTGGCGCAGCGCCATCGAGGCCCTGTTGAACTGGCTTTTGCGGTAGTCGTGCCCTCCGACGATCGCCAGGATGCCGCCGGTGCGGCTGTCGAGAACCACCACCGCCCCCTCCGACACGCCCAGGGAACGACTGGCCTCGATGTGCTCCTGCAGCAAGCGCTCGATCAGCTCCTGCAGGGAAGGATCCAGGTGGGTATCGACGAGGTAGTTCCCTTCCGCCGCCACATCCGCCCCCACCAGCGCATCGAGATCCCGCCGCACCTGGTCGCTGTAGAAGGGCATGGCCCGGCGTTCACTGCCGCGGCAGGCGTCGACGCTCAGGCGGATCGGCAGGCGGCGCGCATGGCGGCCCTGATCGGCGGAGATGCGGCCGGTGTCCGCCATTTTGTGAAGCACGGCGTTGCGGGCCTCCAGGGCGTCCTGGGGGCGGGTGCAGGGATCGTGGCCGTAGGGAGAGGAAAGGAGCCCCACCAGGAGGGCGGCCTCCTCCAGAGCCAGGTTCCCGGCCGGCTTGCCGAACAGTCGGCGGGAGGCATCCTCGAAACCCCAGCCTGCCCCCAGAAACGCCCGGTTCAGGTAGCTCAGCAGCAGATCGGCCTTGCTGAAGCGCGCCTCCAGCTGCAGGGCCACGAGGAGCTCACGCACTTTCCGGCCCAGGTTCTCGCCCTCGCCCACCTGGGCCGGGTAGAGGCTGCGGGCCAGTTGCTGCGTGAGGGTGCTGCCCCCCTCCAGCACCCGGCCGCCCAGCAGGTTGGTCACCAAGGCGCGACCGGTGCCGATCGGGTCGATGCCGGGGTGCCACCAGAAGCGGCTGTCTTCACTGGCCAGCAGGGCATCGATGAGCACCCGCGGATAACCCTCCAGCCTTCCCTGTTCCCGGTGGCGGCGGTCATCGGCCGAGGCGATCGGCCGATCGGCACGGTCGTAGAGCAGCAGCGGCCCCCGAACGGTGGCGAGGCTCCCCCGGATGGGCACCAGCACGGACCCCAGGAGCCAGACCAGCAGGCTTCCTCCGGCCAGCGCGGCAGGAGCCAGGAGCGCCAATCGGAGGCCGCGGAGCCGGCGGCCCGCCTCGGGGTCGTGGAATTCGATTTCCGGCAGCTCGGGCAGCTGTGGTGGCCCCAGCCGCACCCGATCCCCATCGCGCAGCAGCAGTTCCTGCACCCGGCGCCCCTGCCACCACAGCCCGTTGGTGGAGCCGGCGTCCTTGAGCAGCCAATGGTCTCCCCGCCGTTCCAGGAGGGCATGGCGACGGCTCACGGCTGCCTGGTCGAGAACCACCTCGGCGTTCGGATCCCGGCCGATGCGATAAAGGCTGCCGTGCAGGGGAACCTGCCGCTCCAGCTGGGAATCCAGGTGGATGGCAAGGCTGGGGCCGGGGCGCTCAGCCACGGTTGCCGCCGGGGCCAACACCGCGGCCGGAGCCCGTGCTTCGGCGGGATCGGCCGCTGCCCGGGCCGGATCGTTGGGGCAGGAAGGCCCCCAGCTGGTCAAGGGCGAAACAGGCCACCGCGAGGTTGATGGCCACATCCGCCAAGTTGAACACCGGAAAGGAGAAGGGCACGGTGGCGAGGAAGTCCGTCACCGCACCATGGTTCCAGCGGTCTAGCCCATTGCCGGCCGCCCCACCCAGCAAAAAACCGAGGGAGAGTTGGCTCCAGAGGCCAACCGGGGGCTTCCAGATGATCCAGAGCAGCACGGCGGCACTCACCACCAGACTCACCACGCCGAGGATCTGGACCGAATCCCTAAACAGACTGAAGGCGGCGCCGGTGTTGCTCACCCGATGAAGCGCCAACAGGCCGGGCAAAAAGGGATGCAACCTGCCCGGCTCCAGATGGCTGAGCACCCAAGACTTGCTGGCTTGATCCGCCACAAACACCGCCAGAGCCAGCAGCAGTGGCAGGGCCCTGCCGGGGCGTTTCCTGGGCGCTCCAGGCCCAGGAGCTGCGGATCCAGGCGAGGCTGATCCAGGCGAGGCTGATCCAGGCGAAGCAGTGGAAGGACTGGGAATGGGATCGGGCACGTTCAGCCTCTCAAGATGGCACCAGCAGCACCCGCCTCAGCAGCCAGGCCACCACCCCAGCGGCGCAGCAGAGCAGCGCCTGGGGCAGGATGGCAAGCCCGTAGCCCACCAGGAGTGGCACGAGATTGCCGCCCCAGCGGCCGGCCAGGGCACCGAGGAGCAGGTTGAGCAGACCGCAGAGCTGCAGCACCAGCAGTCCAACGCCGGCTGCCGCGCTGAGGGCGAGGGGATCGTCCATGCCGCGCTGGCGGGCGACTCGTCCGGTGATCCAGGCCGCTGGGATAAAACCGGCCAGATAGCCGAAGCCAGGATCCCCCACGTAGCCCATCCCTCCGCCCTGCTGGAAGACCGGTAGCTGAAACAGCCCGACGCTCAGGTAGGCCACGGCGGCTAGCAGGGCGCTGCGGGGGCCGGCCACCAGCGCGGTGAGCAGGAGGGCGGGCACCTGGAGGGTGATCCCCAGGGGACGGAGGCTCCACCCTTCCGGCCCGGGAAGCGCCAGGAAGGCGGGGATCAGCCCCCCTGCCACGATCAGCAGCAGCCCGGCGATCGCTCCGCTCCAGGTGGCAAGGGCCCGCAAAGGTTCCTCCGTCGATGGTCAAGGCGTCCATCCTGCTGCAGTTAGGTTCAGCTGAGAAGGGGGTGATCCAGTGGTGCGCTCTGAGCAGGGTGGCAGCGGCCAGACCAGCGAACCGGCTGGATCGCCACGGTTCGCTGTTGGTGATCGGGTGTGTCTCCAACAGAGTCTTCCCTATCTCAAGACGGCCGACCCGATGCCCATGCTTCGCCCCCCCGACCTGGTGACGAGTGGCGAGGTGGGCGCGGTGAGTGAGATCCGCCCCCGCGACCAGCTGGCCGTGCGCTTCAGGCGGGGCACCTTCCTGCTGTCGGTGCGTGACCTCAGGCCGGCGACGGGGAGCGACTGAGGTCGACTCCGCCGGCGGCCTCCCAGGCGGCCGTGGCGGAGGCCAGGGCTGATGCAGGCCCCACGAGGCTGAGGCTGGCCTTGGGCAACCAGCGGCGGGCGGCCTGCTGCAGTGCCGCTCCATCGAGATCGGCAGCGCGAGCCAGGCACCGTTCCACATGGTCGCTGGGGAGGCCATGGCTGAGCACCAGGGCCAGCCGCTCGGCGATCTGGGCGCAGGTTTGGCGCCCCATGGCGTCCTGGCCGATGTACTTGGCTCGGGCGAGCTCCAGGGCGGCTGGATCGAGGGGTTCCTCCAGCAGCCGTTGCCATTCCTCCAGCAGGCAGGCCGTGGCCTCCTCGGCCCGGTCGGCGGAGGTGGAGAGGTGCATCACGAACGGTGCGGCACCGCAGCGGGCCGGCAGGCTCAGCCCAACGTCGTAGGCCAGGCCCCGCTCCTCCCGCATCACCACGAACAGACGGCTCGACATCCCCAGTCCCAAGTGGGTCTGGAGCAGCCGCAGTGGCAGGGCATCAGGATGGCCGAGGGGCACGGTGGGACATCCCAGCATCAGCACCAGTTGTTCGGTGTCCTGCTCCAGCGCCATCAAGTTGCCGGCTGGGGAGCCGCTCGGGCCCCGATCGGGCTGCGTCGGTTCGTCAGCCGGCGAAGCAAGGGGTCGGTGGGTGGGCCAGGGGTGGCCTTCCAGGGAGTTCTCCAGTAGCGCTTCGAGGTTGTCAGACAGAGTTCCGGAGAGCACCAAAACGGCGCCCTGCCGCCCTAGACCCGCCGCGAGTTCGGCGAGCAGATCGGTGCTGATCGCCTCCAGATCACCCTCGACTCCGAGCGGATCGTGTCCGTAGGGACCCTCGCCGTAGAGCAGGCGCAACAGTTGATCGTGGGCCAGTTGGTAGGGGTCCTCCTTCTGGCGCTGCAGGGTCTGGAGATTGAGTTGCCTCTCGATGGCCACTTGGTCTGGAGCCAGCAGGGGGCGCCGCACCATGGCAAGGAGCAGGGGAAGCAGATCCGGGGTGTCGGTGGCGGCGCACTTGAGGCCCAGCACCAAGGAATCCTCGTGGGCCTCAGCCCGCAGCGCGGCCCCCGCCCCCTCCACCAGATCGGCAAGGGCATCGGCATCCAGCTGGCCGCAGCCGCGGGTCATCGTTCCGGCCAGCAGCTGGTGGGCGCCCCGTCGATGCTGCGGATCGGCGCCGCTGCCGCCACGGATCACGAGCCGGGCCGCCAGGATTTCTGGCCCCGGACGGCTGCGGGCAATCACGGGTAGACCACCGCTGAGGCTGAAGCTGGGCACGGGGTAGGGGTTCGAGGAGCTCATGCGGGCACCGCCTCGAGCACAGCGGCGCGGCGGGGATCCAGGCTGGCCAATGCTTCCGCCAGAAGGGTTTCGGGGTCCCAGGTGTCGATCGCCTCCAGCGGTGCCTCCAGGCTCCCGTAGCGGCCCCAGAGATGCCCAGTGCCAATCAAGCCGGCCACGTTCCCTGGAGCCTCCATCCCGAAGCGGTAGCTGTTGGTCACGAGCCGCCGCACCCGCGACCATTCGGCCTCCTGAATCGGCTCGGCCATCACCTCCTCCCAGACGGTTTGGATGGCGGCGCGCACGGCCGGCAGATCCTCGGGATCGCACACCGCCTCCAGCAGCGCCAGGCTGCCGCATTCCATCGGGTGCAGGTCCAGATCCACGCTCTCGACCAGCTGCAGCTGTTCCCGCAATCTCGCCACCAAGCGGCTCCGCCGTCCTTCGGCGAGCAGGGAGGTCGCCAGATCGCCCCCCATCACCCCGCGGAGATCCCGGGCCGGCGGCTGGCCCCAGGCCATCAGCAGGCGGGCCGCCTCCAGGCGGGGCAGCTCCAACCGCCCTTCACCCGGTTTCACCCGCAACGGTTCGAGAGGTGGCGCCCCATCGAGAGGTGCCAGCGAGGCGAGGGACCCCTCGGCGGCCCTTGCCTCCAGGTCGGTGCCGGCCAGGGCACCCGCGAGGGCCACCACACAGCGTCCACCGCCGTAAAGGCGCCGATGGAAGGCCGCCATGGCCGCGGGGCTGTGGGCATACAGGGCCTCGCGACGCCCCAGGATCGGCAGCCCGTAGGCGTGGCCGGGGCAGGCCATCGCCAGGAGGTGTTGCACGGCTACCTCCTCCGGTTGGTCTTCGCTCTGGGCAAGTTCTTCGAGCACCACCTGGCGCTCCATCGCGAAGGCGTCCTCCTCCAGGCGAGGCTCCAGCACCAGATCCAGCAGGAGCGCGAGGGCTTCCGGGGCCGCCTGGGGGGGAATCAGCACGTGGTAGTGCACGTCATCGAAGCCGGTGGCGGCGTTGCTGCTGCCGCCGAGGGCCTCGATCCTGCGGTCGAATTCGCCCGCCGCCAGGCTGTGGCTGCCCTTGAACACCATGTGCTCGAGGAAGTGGGCCATGCCGCTCTCGCTGCCCGTTTCAAACACGCTGCCGGCGCGGCACCAGAAGTCGAGGCAGACCAGTGGGGCCTCCGCCAAATCCAGGCTCACCAGTTCGGCTCCGTTGGCAAGCACCCGGCGGTTCGGTTGCTCCAGCCCGGGGAGCAACGGGCCGCAACAACGGGGGGGGGAAGGCATGCGCTGCTGTCAGGATCGCCATTCTGCTGGCTGCGGCGCCGCGATGACACCGGATTCCCCACCCGCCCAGGCCTTCGGAGGCATCCATCCCCTGGTCGATGCCCTTGCCGGGCGGATCCGGAGCTGCCGTGATGGCCTGCCCGGCCTGGAACCCCTGGCGATCGATCCGGCCCTGGAGGCGATCAGCGGCAGCCTCGATGGCGAGGACCTCTTCATCCGCAACGAGGTGCATCGCTGCCGGGGCCTCCGCAAGCTCCATCTCGAAACGGCCCGTTTGGGGGCGGGCCTGCAGATCCTTCACTGCGTCTTCTTCCCAGAACCCACCTTCGACTTGCCGGTGTTCGGGGCCGACATCGTGGCCGGCCGGGGGGTGGTGTCCGCCGCCATCGTGGATCTCTCCCCTGTGTCCGGCGCGCTGCCCACCGGGATCGGCCGGGCCCTGTCAGCCCTCGATTCCGGCCCCTTCTCCCAGGAGCGGGAGCTGCCGGCCTGGGGGGGGATTTTCTCCCCTCATGTGCTGTTCGTGCGCCCGGCCGATCAGGCCGAGGAGGCGTGCTTCATCGACCATGTGGCCGCCGTGTTGGGGGTTCTCGCCACCGCTGTGTCGGAGAGCACGGCCCAGGCGAGTGGGGATCCGGCTACGGTGAAACGCTGGGAGGGTCAGCAGCGCTATTGCAAGCAACAGAAACAGAACGACAAGACCCGACGCGTCCTGGAGAAGGCGTTCAACCCCGCCTGGGCGGACCTGTACATCGAGAACCTCCTGTTCGACGATCCTCCCGAACCCTCCTCGCGTTCCTGATCGGCTCGCTGGCCCTGGCGGGTGGCGCAGGTTTCGCGGCCTGGAAATCCGGATGGCTGGGGCAGGGTGCAACCAAGCGGCCAGCGGTGGCGCGCGCCAAGACGGCCCCCCCTCAACCTGAAGCGGTGGCTGCATTGGGCCGATTGGAGCCCGCCGGCGACATCCGCGTTCTGGCCGCCCCGAGCAGTGGCATCGGCGCGACGCCTCGCATCACGGCGCTGGAGGTGGTCGAAGGGCAAAAGGTGCAGGACGGCCAGCTCCTGGCCCGCTTCGACACCGCCCCCACCCAGCTGGCCCAGCGCGATCTGCTGCGCGCCCGCATCACCAACCTCCGGCGCCGGCTGGATGTGGAGAGCCGGGAACTGGCCCGCTACCGACAGCTCACCAAGGTGGGGGCGATCGCCGCCGATGAGCTGGATCGCCGCGAGCAGGACCATCTGCTGCTCCAGGGCCAGCTTCAGGAGGCCCAGGTCCAGCTGGTGAAGGAGGAGGCCGACCTCGACAACACCGAACTCCGCTCCCCGATGGCGGGCACCGTGCTCCGGATCAATTCCCGGGTGGGGGAGCGCCCCGGCGACAAGGGCATTCTCGAGCTTGGTGCCAGCGACCGCATGGAGGCCGTGGTCGAGGTGTATGAGAGCGACATCGCCCGGGTGAAACCGGGCATGGCCGTGCGGCTCACCAGTGAGAACGGCGGCTTCGGCGGCACCCTGGCCGGCCGCGTCAGCCGCATCAGCCCCCAGGTGCGCCAGCGTCAGGTGCTCTCCACCGACCCCACCGGCGACGCCGACGCGCGGATCGTCGAGGTGCGGGTGCAGCTGGATCCGGCCGATGCCCAGCGGGTCCGCCAGCTCACGGGCCTCAAGGTGATCGCCAGGCTGGCGCCATGAAGCCGTGATGCTGCTGGATCATCTCTGGCCCAAGCGGCGCATCCCCCTGGCTTGGCTGCTGCTCACCCGCCAACCGGGGCGCCTACTGGTGGCCCTGGCCGGGATTTCCTTTGCCGGAATCTTGATGTTCCTGCAGCTGGGCTTCCGCGACGGCCTCTTCGACGCCAGCGTGACCCTGCACAAGCGCTTCGCCGCCGATCTCGTGCTGGTCAGTCCGCGCACGATGAGCTCGATCGCCATGGCCAGTTTTCCCAGGCGGCGTCTGGTGCAGGTGATGGCCGATCCAGATGTGGCGGGCACCACCCCCGTGCACTGGAACTTCCTGCTTTGGCGCAACCCCCAGACCCGCAGCACCCGATCGATCTTGGCGGTGGGCTTCGAGCCCGGCGATCCCCTGTTCACCGACACCGGTCTGGTGGAGCGGACCCGGGTGCTCAGCCAGCGGGGGCGCGTCCTCTTCGACTCCCTTTCTCGTCCGGAGTTCGGCCCGATTGCCACCTGGTACCAGCAGGGTCGCACGATCGAGACTGAAGTGGCCGGTAAGCGGGTGCGGGTGGCGGGCCTGGTGGAGCTGGGCCCCTCCTTCGGTGCCGATGGCAACTTGCTCACCAGCAGCGAAACCTTTCTGCAGCTGATGCCCGACCTGGCCCCCGGCAGCATCGAACTGGGTTTGATTCGCCTCAACCCAGGGGCGGATCCCGCCACCGTGGCTGCCCGTTTGCGATCCCATCTGCCAAAGGATGTGGCGATTTACTCGAAGCAGGGGTTTGTGGAGTTCGAGAAGAACTACTGGCGCAGCAGCACCGCGATTGGCTTCATCTTCACCCTCGGTGCCGGGATGGGATTTGTGGTGGGTTCGGTGATCGTGTATCAGATCCTCCACTCCGATGTGAGTGATCACCTGCCCGAATACGCCACGCTGATGGCGATGGGCTATCCCCTTCCCCAGCTGCTTGGGGTGGTGGCTCGGGAAGGGTTGCTCTTGGCCCTTCTGGGCTATCTGCCCGCCTGGTTGGCCGGTCAGGCCCTCTACGCCGTGATCCGTAATGGCACCAAACTGCCGGTGGCGATGGACAATCCCCGATCGCTGCTGGTGTTCGGCATGATTTTGAGCATGTGTCTGGGCTCGGCCTTGATGGCGATGCGCAAGCTGGGCGATGCCGATCCCGCCGAGATCTTCTGATGCCGCCTTTCCTGTGAGCAGCGATCTTCCACCCCAGGTTTCCGTCCCCGATTCCGGCAACGGGATCGTGAGTCGGCATCGCAACGGGGCGCTCAACCCTCTCGAGGATTCATCCGCTGCAGGCAACGGTGCGAAGGCCCCGGCACCCTCTCCCGGCCAGGCGAGCCTGGTCGTGCACGATCTTCAGCACTGGTTTGGCAGCGGCGCCAACACACGCCAGGTACTCGACCGGGTGAGCCTCACGATCCACCGCGGTGAGGTGGTACTGCTCACCGGTCCCTCGGGCTGCGGCAAGACCACCTTTCTCACCTTGGTTGGCGCCCTGCGGCAGGTGATGGCCGGATCGGTGCAGCTCTTCGGCCAGGAGCTCAATGGTGCCGGTCGCCGGGAGCGCCAGCTCCTGCGCCGCCAAATCGGCATGATCTTCCAGGGTCACAACCTGCTGCGCTGCCTGAGCGCCGAGCAGAACGTCCAGATGGGGGCCGATTTGCTGCCGGGTCTCGGCTACCGCGCCCGCCGGGATTGTGCCCGCGAATGGTTACGCGCCGTGGGGCTGGGGGATCACCTGGGCAAGCTTCCCCACGATCTTTCCGGGGGCCAGAAGCAGCGGGTGGCGATCGCCCGTGCCCTGGCCGCCCAGCCCCAATTGCTGCTGGCCGATGAACCCACCGCCGCCCTCGATAGCCGCACCGGCCGGGAGGTGGTGGAACTGCTGCGGCGGCTGGCCCGCGATCAGGGCTGCAGCGTGTTGATGGTGACCCACGACCCCCGCATTCTCGATGTGGCGGATCGTTTGGTGGAGATGGAGGATGGGCGGCTATCCGAGGCCAGCATTCCCAGCCGCGCGCTCAGCGGTTCGGTAGGGTAAACCCATCCAAACCCTCGGGAAACGCCGTCCGCATGGCCAAGCGCAGGAATCTCAAGAAGGAAAAGCAGGAACGCAACCGCTCCTACGCCCGCAAGTTCAAGAAGCGCAAGCTGCGCAATGAGGGTCGTGGCGAGGGTGCCGGCAACGGCGTGACAGGCACGGCCAACAACGGCGGGGCCGCCGACTGATCTGGCGCTGTGCCGTTGGCCGGCCAGCCCCAGCGGGGGGTCCCAAGGGATCCCCCTTTTTGTTGGGTGCCCTTTTGGCTGGGTGAATGTTGGCCCCTTCCAGCCGCAGGCCTGCCAATCTCGCCCTGGCGTCCAATCGCCTTCGATGCGATCCGGTGCCAGCGCCCCCCCTGACCATCCCTAGCGACTTCCGACCGACGCCCCCCTCCCGCTGCCATGTTCCTGAGCGTCGTCATCCCCACCTACAACCGGCTGCCGATCCTGCGCCAGTGCCTGCTGGCCCTGGAGCGCCAGGAGTTGGCGGGGCCGATTGAGCGTTTTGAGGTGGTGCTCGTCGATGACGGCTCGACCGATGACACCGTGACTTGGCTGCGGGAGAATGCCACCTCCCTGCCCCATGTGCGCCTCATTTGCCAGGACCACGGCGGGCCGGCCGAGGGACGCAACCGGGGGGTGGAGCAGGCCATGGGCGACGTGATCGTGTTCATCGACAGCGACCTGGTCGTGCTGCCGGATTTCCTGCTCCAGCACGCCCGCGCCCTTGAGCAGCGCTGGCGGGAGAAGGGCAACCGGCTTTGCTTCACCTATGGCGCCGTGGTGAACACCGCCAATTTCGAGGATCCCACCAGCGAGCCCCACAAGCTCAGTGATCTCTCCTTCGCCTATTTCGCCACCGGCAACGTGGCGATCGACCGGGAGGTGCTCGAGCGCGCTGGCCTGTTCGACACCGCATTCCGTCTGTACGGCTGGGAGGACCTCGAGCTCGGTGAGCGGCTGCGGCGCTTGGGGGTGGATCTGGTGCGCTGTCCCCGCGCCGTGGGCTACCACTGGCACCCGGCCCTCAGCCTGGAGCAGATTCCGCGCCTGATCGAGGTGGAGCGTCAGCGGGCCAAGATGGGTTTGGTGTTTTATCGCAAGCACCCGACCCGAAGGGTGCGGTTCATCATCCAGTACACCGTCTTGCATCGCATCCTTTGGGAATTGCTCACCCTCGGTGGCCTGCTCAATGAACACAGCCTGCGGCCGCTGCTGGGCTGGTTGATTCGCCGGGGCCACCCAGGCCTGGCCATGGAACTCCTGCGGCTTCCCCTGAACCGGATCGGTGTTCGGGCCCTCTACAGCGAAGCCTGGCAGCAGGCCATTTGATAGGTTGTCCAAGTTCCTTCACACCGCACACCTGCACGTTTCGGGTGATCCGTCCCCGGTTGCAGCCAACCCAGCGCTTCCTGCGCTGCGGCGACCCTGCAGAACCGACCGGCATCCCTGGCAGGTGGTGGCCAACCCGAAACCCAACCGAATCTCATGGCTGTCGTCACTCTCGCCGAGATGATGGAGGCTGGCGCCCACTTTGGGCACCAGACCCGGCGCTGGAACCCGAAGATGTCGCGCTACATCTATTGCGCGCGCAACGGCGTTCACATCATCGATCTCGTGCAGACCGCCGTCTGCATGAACAACGCCTACAAGTGGACCCGCAGTGCCTCCCGCAGTGGCAAGCGTTTCCTCTTTGTTGGCACGAAGAAGCAGGCCTCCGAGGTGATCGCCCAGGAGGCGACGCGCTGTGGTGCTTCCTACGTCAACCAGCGTTGGCTGGGTGGCATGCTCACTAACTGGACCACGATGCGGGCCCGCATCGATCGTCTCAAGGATCTCGAGCGCATGGAGTCCTCCGGGGCCATTGCCATGCGTCCCAAGAAGGAAGCCGCCGTGTTGCGCCGTGAGCTCGACCGTCTCCAGAAATATCTGGGCGGTCTCAAGAACATGCGCCGCCTGCCCGATGTGGTGATCCTGGTGGATCAGCGCCGTGAGACCAACGCCGTGCTCGAGGCTCGCAAGCTCGACATCCCGTTGGTGTCGATGCTCGACACCAACTGCGATCCCGACCTCTGCGATGTGCCCATTCCTTGCAACGACGACGCCGTCCGTTCGGTGCAGTTGGTGCTGGGTCGCCTGGCCGATGCGATCAACGAAGGCCGCCATGGCGCCCAGGACCGTGGCGCCGAGGACGAGGGCTGAGCCCCAGGCCCGCATCCGCCCCGCTTGGTTGCTAGGTCGTTGACCCCCTTAGCCACCGAGCTGCTCCCACGGATGGATCACCATCCGTGGGCATCCCGGCGACAGACCATCCACCAACACGTCAGCTAGAGCTGGAAGTGGTACGCCGTTCGAGCACGGCCGGTTCCTCTGATGGTCCAGACCCTCAGGGCAGGCTCCCGACTCTTCCTTGTCCCTGCTGTCTTCCCACCCTTCTCCGTTTCCTTCCCAACCCCCTCCCATGGCTGAGATCACCGCCAAGCTCGTCAAGGACCTGCGCGATAAGACCGGCGCCGGCATGATGGACTGCAAGAAGGCCCTGGCCGAATCCGGCGGCGACATGACCAAGGCCGCCGAATGGCTTCGCCAGAAGGGCATCGCCACCGCCGAGAAGAAGTCGGGCCGCACCGCCGCCGAGGGTGCCATCGGCAGCTACATCCACACCGGTGCCCGCGTGGGTGTGCTGGTGGAGGTGAACTGCGAAACCGACTTTGTGGCCCGCGGTGAGCTGTTCCAAGAGCTGGTGCGGAACGTGGCCATGCAGATCGCCGCTTGCCCGAATGTGGATTATGTGAGCACCGAGGAGATCCCCCCGGAGGTGGCGGAGCGGGAAAAGGCGATCGAGATGGGCCGCGATGATCTGGCCGGCAAGAAGGAGGAGATGAAGGTCAAGATCGTGGAGGGGCGCATCGGCAAGCGCCTCAAGGAACTGGCCTTGCTGGAACAGGCCTTCATCCGTGACAACACCATCACGGTGGGCGAGATGGTGAAGCAGGCCGCCGGCAAGACCGGTGAGAACATCCAGGTTCGCCGTTTCAGTCGCTTCACCCTCGGTGAAGGCATCGAAGTGGAGAAGAGCGATTTCGCCGCTGAAGTGGCGGCGATGGGCAAGGCCTGAGCCTTTCCCATGGCTCCGCTGCCATGACCCACATCTCCGGTTCCTCTCCGCCGTCTGGGGATCTGCAAAAGATTCGGCGTCAGTTGGAGAGCACCAACCCGGAGCTTTACCGGCAGCTCGCCCTCTACCTGCAGGTGCTCCGCCAGATCCTGCCCCACAGCGTGGATCAGGCTTGCTTCCACCTGGCAACCCAGGTTCAACCCGGTCGTTACACGGCTCTGTCGGAACCCCAGCGCCGCCGCTTCCATGCCAGCGTCACGGCCTTGGTGAGCCGCTGCTCCACGCTGCTCACCGTGGAGCAACTTGCTTGTCTTGCCGCGCGGATCGCCCGAGAGGACGCCCATCGAGCTGATCGCTTCCTGCCCGATCCGCATGGTTCCCCGGATCGACTTCACCCCTCCAGGCTGGATGGTGCTCCATCGGGGCCTGGCTCAGATCACGGTGGTTCCCCAACCCCGGAGGGTGGCTTGCCCACCAGATTCCACACCAACGGCTCGGTCCACCTCGGCCTGGATCTTCCGATTGAGGGTGCCTGGCTCGGATGGGGAGATCGTCCCGGATTCGGCGATGCCGATTCGGCCCAGGACGCCGCCTCCACGGATCCGGAGGATCTCGATGCCCTCCTGCCCGACCTTGCTGAGCCTGAGCTGACGGAGACCGATGAGGAGGTGACGGCCTCGGATCTGTTCGGGCTGTTCTCTGCCCTCGCCGCCGCCGCGGCCGGGATGGACAAGGGCATCCGCGGGCTGGAGTTGCCGGCTGAGCCAGGAATGGCGGAGTTCGCCACCCAGGCTGCCGAGGATGACGAGGCCGACGAAGAGCAGGCGTCCCCCGATGACGACGGATCAAGTTCAGCTGGGGAGGCGTCCACGGAGGCCGTCTTTCCGTTCCGCTTCCGGGGCTTAGGGCGCGACGCTGCAGCCCTGGGTCGGCCTTTGCCGGGCCACTTCGGAGAGGACGACCCCGCTGCCCTTTACCGCCCCCCGGCCGGCGGAGGGCTGTTGCCCCGCAATCCGCTGGCGCTGCTCGCCTGGCTGGAGGGGCTTGAGCAGGCACTGGAACGTCAACTCCGTGATCTCTCCCATGCCGTTAACCGGGAGCTGATGCAGTGTGGGCTGATTCGGATCCTTCTCCCCCTCAATCTGCTGGATGGGGTTCTCAAGGGTCAGATCGAGGTTCAGTCAACGCACCCGAACCTCCTGCAGCTAGCCCTGCCCACCGGCCAGTCCGGCAAGGCTTTACGAGCCCATGCGATGTTGCTGCGCCGCGCCGATCTTGAACTCGAGCAGCCCCGTCTCCGCACGGTGCGGAGCCGGCTGCAACAGCTTCGCGAGGAGGGACGCAGAATGGCCCAGTTGTATCACCGCCTCCAACGGCGGATCCAGGCGCACGAGGCTGAAGCACTGTGGCTGCAGGACATCCGCTCGATGCGCCCGGGTCTAGTGTCCCCCCCCTGAACCCCACCCCGGGGGGCCTCGAAGCGTGGTTCGCCTCCCTGCAGCAGGCTTGCCGGCTTGAGGTGGAGCGGGGCTTTGGCGATCTGATGGGCCGCCACGAAACTTTCTCCAGTTTCGTGGCCAGAAATCTTGAGGCTCCCCCTCCGGATCTCACCCCGGACGCGGTACGCGCCCTCGCGCCCCTTGCCGTTTCCTTCAGCCGATACCGGCTGGAGGAACTGGGCCGCCGTCAGCACCTGCTCCGCCAGCTGCGCCAGGGGCTGCACCAGGTCAGGGTTCAGAGCCGTCCGGCGCTGCCGGTGGCTCCCCCCCGCCTGCGACTGCTCAACAGCCCCGGCGGGCTCGAAACCGATGGCTCTCCTCCCCCGCGGGGAAGCCGCTCCAGCCTGCCGGCTTCAAGTCCCTATGCCAGTGCATCCCCATCGGGATCACGGGGCTCGACAGAACAAAGCAGCCGCCCCCTGCAGGCCAGCACACCCCTCGCCGAGGTGCCCGGCATCGGGCCGCGCACCGCGACCCAGCTGGCCGGCCTCGGCCTGCTCGTGGTCGGGGATCTGATCGCCCATTACCCCCGCGACTACCTCGATTACGCCAACCTGGTCCGCATCGCCGCCCTGGTGCCTGGTCGCACGGCAACGGTGGTGGCCACGGTGCGGCGGTGTCATGCCTTCAGTAGTCCCCGCAACCCAAACCTCTCGATTCTCGAGCTCCACCTGCAGGACATCACCGGCCGGCTGCGGGTCAGCCGCTTCTTCGCGGGCCGTCGCTTCAGCAGCCCGGGCTGGTTAAAGAGCCAGCAGCGCCAGTTCCCTCCTGGCACCACGGTGGCCGTCAGTGGGCTGGTGAAAGAGAGTTCCTACGGGCCGGCCTTTTCCGACCCCCTGCTCGAGGTACTGGAGAGTGCGGGGGCGCCGGTTCGCTCCCCCTTGATCGGCCGCCTGGTGCCGGTCTATGGACTCACGGAGGGCCTCCGCGCCGAGACCCTTCGCAAGGCCGTACAGGCGGTGCTGCCCCATTTGGAGCGGTGGAGCGACCCCCTGCCAGAGGACCTGCGCCTGCGGCTCGCGTTACTGCCCCGTCAGCAGGCCCTGCGGGGCATCCACCAGCCCACCGACCAGGCGGATCTGCAGGCCAGCCGGCGGCGCCTGGTCTTTGACGAGTTCCTCCTGCTTCAGCTGGGTTTGGCCCAACGCCGCCACAAGCTCCGTCAACGTCCCGCCCCCCCCCTGGATCCCCCTCCCGGTGGATCCGATCTGGTGGGACAGCTGCGCACGATCCTGCCGTTTCCCTTCACCGGCGCCCAGGATCGCGTGCTCGCCGAGATCCGCCATGACCTGGCCCGGCCCCAGCCGATGGCACGGCTGCTCCAGGGAGATGTGGGCAGCGGCAAGACCGTGGTGGCCCTCGCCGCCTTGCTCTGTGCGATTGAGGCCGGCTGCCAGGGCGCCTTGATGGCTCCCACTGAGGTGCTGGCGGAGCAGCATCTCGCCAAGCTCGCCCACTGGCTGCCCCAGTTGCATGTGAGCTGTGCCCTGCTCACCGGCTCCACCCCGGCCCGAAGGAGGCGGGAACTGCTGCAGGATCTGATCAACGGTCAGCTCCAGATCCTGGTGGGTACCCATGCCCTGCTCGAGGATCCGGTGCAGTTCGCCCGGCTGGGCTTGGTGGTGGTGGATGAGCAGCACCGCTTTGGCGTGCGCCAGCGCAACCGCCTGCTGGCCAAGGGGCTCCAGCCCCACCTGCTCACCATGACCGCCACCCCGATCCCCCGCACCCTGGCCCTCTCGGTGCATGGCGATCTTGATGTGAGCCAGATCGATGAGCTCCCCCCCGGCCGCACACCGATCCGCACCCGATTGCTCCGATCCGGCGAGCGGCAGGAGGCCTGGGAGCTGGTGCGCGAGCAGGTGGCCCTGGGCCAGCGGGCCTATGTGGTGCTGCCGTTGGTGGAGGACAGCGAAAAGCTCGATCTCCGCTCGGCGGTGGAGGAGCACCGACACTTGGCCGACGAGGTGTTCGTCGATCTGCAGGTTGGTCTGTTGCACGGCCGCCTTTCGAGCGAAGCCAAGCAGGCGGCGATCGGCGCCTTTGCCCGCGGTGAGAGCCAGGTGCTGGTCAGCACCACGGTGGTGGAGGTAGGGGTGGATGTGCCGGAGGCGAGCGTGATGGTGATCGAGCATGCCGAACGTTTTGGCCTGGCCCAGCTGCACCAGCTGCGGGGCCGGGTGGGACGGGGTGCGGCGGCATCCCACTGCCTGCTCCTGCATGGGGGCAACAACGCCGAGGCTCGCCAGCGCCTGGAGGTGCTCGTCCGCAGCACCGATGGCTTCGAGATTGCTGAAATGGACCTGCGCCTGCGGGGCCCCGGCCAGGTGCTGGGCACGAAGCAATCGGGTCTGCCGGATTTGGCCCTGGCCAGCCTCACCGACGATGCCGACCTGCTGGAACTGGCCCGCCAGGAGGCCCAGGCGCTTGTGCTGCAGGACCCTGCCCTGGAGGCTCACCCCGGTTTACGCCAGGCCCTGCTCGACCAACGCCAGCGCCAGCTCGAGGCCGCCCGTCTGAATTAAATCGATCGACCAAATCGCCTTGTTCCCCTGAACCGGCTGGGCATCCCGGAGCCGTTCCCAGACTGGCACCGCGCCTGGCGTCAGTCTGGTTTCTGCGGCAGCGAAGGCGATCACCACGGGCAGGGTCCAGTGCTCGCCGATCTGCCCCCTCTCGTCTTCGAGGCGCCGCCGTAGCAGGCTGGGTCCAGGACCCAGCCCCACTGTCATGGCAGCGACCCGACCCTGGAGCCCGATCCCGATCCAGGATTGCGGCGAACCTCTGGAGCCGCTGCCTTCCAGCCTCTCGCGACTGGAGCCCCACCCCTACATGAGCTTGGGTGCTCCCTATGGGCCAGGGGCCTGCCCTTTCCGGCTGAGGAGCGGCGTGATCGCGCGGTTGCTAGCGGCCGATTGCGCCTTGGCGGCGGGAGGGGAGGGCTGGCGCCTGGCGATCTTCGACGCCTGGAGGCCGGTGGCGGTGCAGCGGTTCATGGTGGACCACAGCATCGCCGAGGAATGCCGGGCCCGCGGCCTGGAACCGGCCAGCGCCGCAGGCCCGGCCCTGCAGGCGGTGGTGGAGGCGGTGGCCCGCTTCTGGGCCGAGCCCAGTCCTGATCCGGCCACCCCGCCGCCCCACAGCACCGGCGGTGCCGTGGATCTCACCCTGGCCGACGCCACAGGCCGGCCCCTGGCCATGGGCGGCGCCATCGATGCCATCGGCCCGGTCTCCGAACCCGACCATTTCGCCGCGGCGGCCGCTGCCGATCCCGCTTCCGAGGCGGCGCAATGGCAACGCCGCCGCAATCGTCTCAGCGAGGTGATGGCAGGCGCCGGATTTGCCCGCCATCCCAACGAGTGGTGGCACTTCAGCTATGGCGACCAACTCTGGGCCTGGAGCCGGGGTGAGAGCACGGCCCACTACGGCCGGGCGCCCGACTGACTGGCCTCAGTTGGCGCCGGCCAGCAGCTCCGCCACCCTTGCATCGCCCAGCTGCCCCACGAAGGCCCCGAAACTCTTGCGGCCGCCAAGATCACGCCAGGCGCTCAGCAGCGGTTCCAGGGTGGTCTCCAGCTTTTCGAGCGGCAGGCGCTGCAGAAAGGGCCTGGCGAGCTGGGTGAGTCCCGGGGTGCCCCCCAGCCAGAGCTGGTATTCATCCACGCCGCTGCCTACGAGGCCGATCTCGGCCATGTAGGGGCGGGCGCAACCGTTCGGGCAGCCGGTCATCCGCAGCAGCACCGGCCGATCGATGCCGAGCCCTGCGAGCTGGGCCTCCAGTCGTGCCACCACCATGGGCAGAATCCGCTCTGCTTCGGTGATCGCCAGTCCGCAGGTTGGCAGGGCCGGACAGGCGATGGCGTGGCGGGCCAAGGGGGTGGTTTCTTCGGGTGCCTCGAAGCCGATCGCCGCGAGTTCACGCTTCAGGGAACTGCGCTGCGTGGCACCGATGTTGCACAGCAGCAGATCCTGGTTTGGGGTGAGCCGCACCTCCAGCTGGAAGGTCTCCACCAGCCGCCGCAGGCCCGCCTTCGTTTCCCCCTCCAGCCGTCCGCAGAGCAGCGGCAGGCCCACGAACCAGAGGCCATCGCCCTGGCGGTGCCAGCCGAGATAGTCGTGGAGCTTGCGCTTGGGTTCATCCCGCAGGGGGCGGATCGGCTGGGGGAAGTAGCGGGTCAGTTCCTGCTTGAACCAGTCGATGCCCCGGTCATGGATGAGGTACTTCATGCGGGCGTGGCGCCGCTGCTGGCGATCACCCTGGTCGCGCTGCAGGGCGAGGATCGCCTGCACTAAATAAAGGACGTCGTCTGCGGCCACGTAACCGAGAGGGTCGGCGGTGCGGGCGAAGGTTTCCTCCTTGTTGTGGGTTCGGCCCATGCCACCACCCACGTACACATTGCAGCCCCTCGGCCGTCCGTTTGGATCGGTGAAGAGCACCAGGCCGATGTCCTGGGTGAGCAGGTCCACGGCGTTGTCGCCGGGCACGGTCACGGCCACCTTGAACTTGCGGGGCAGGTAGGTGGCGCCATAGAGGGGTTCTTCGGAATCACCGCTGAACAGGGCTCCATCCTTTTGACGGGCCTTCACCCGCTTCACCTCCGCGCTGGGACGGATGCGGTAGCTGAGATCGCCATCCACCCAGAGGTCGAGATAGGAGCCTTCGGCGGCCTGGGGTGTCAGCAGATCGGCGATTTGATCCGCCAGGAGCCTGGCGGCGGGGTAACCCCCGGTGCTGAACGGGGCGGCCGGTGCCATCACGTTGCGGTTGATGTCCCCACAGGCCGAGAGGGTGGAGCCCAACGACCGCACGATGGTGCCGATGACCTCCTTCAGGTCGGCCTTGGCCACCCCATGCATCTGGAAAGCCTGGCGGGTGGTGGCGCGGAGGGTGCCGTTGCCCAGGCGGTCGGCCAGCCCATCGAGGGCAAGGTAGAGGGGCACGGGGATGCGGCCCCCAGGACTGCGCAGCCGCAGCATCATCTGCCAGTCCTTGTCCTCACCCTTGCGGCGGTTATCGCGATTGTCCTGCTGATAACTGCCGTGGAACTTGAGGATCTGAACGGCAGACTCACTGAAATTCTTCAGCTCATTGCCCAGTTCACTGCCAAGGGGTTCCTGCAGGTAAGAGCTGCTGGCCTTGAGCTGTTCGAACTTGGTCGGCGTTGCTGCCTTCTGTCCACCCGCTGCAGTCGCGTCCAACTCGGATGCACCCGGCTGGGTTGGCCGTTGGGGGGATCCATCGGCGGTGGCACGCGAGGCAACCTTCGATGGAGCCATATCTGATTGATTGCGGTCGTCACCCGAAGCTAGCGAACGGCGAGCGTCGAGGCCGCCAATTTCCCTCCATCGCCATACATCCCTTCCTCTCCCTTCCTATCCCAGCCTTTCAATACAGTTCGGCAACACCCTGACCCGTTCCCTCCCCATGGCCACGTTCCTGTTGGAGATCGGCACCGAGGAGTTGCCCGCCGATTTCGCAGGCTCAGCCCTCGAACAGCTCGAGCAGCGGGTGCGGCGGGATCTGGCGGAGGCTCGGATCAGCAGCGGCTCCATCCGAGTGGATGGAACCCCACGAAGGCTCGCCCTGCGGCTTGAGGATCTTCCGGAGCGGCAGGAGGATCGCAGCGAGGAACGCAAGGGTCCCTCCGCCCAACAGGCCTTCCGCGATGGCCTTCCAACCCCTGCCGCCGTGGGGTTTGCCCGGCGTTGCTGCGTCGATCCGGAGGCCCTGGAGGTGCGGGATACCGACAAGGGGGCTTTCGTCTTTGCCCGCACCCTGGAGCGCGGTCGGGTCACCGCCGAGGTGCTGGCCGAGCTTGCACCCATCTGGATCTGGAGCCTGCAGGGCCGCCGCTTCATGCGCTGGGGCAACGGCGAGAGCCGTTTCAGCCGTCCGATCCGCTGGCTGGTGGCCCTGCTGGATGGAGCGGTGGTGCCGATCACCCTTGCCGATTGCGATCCCCCCGTCCGTAGTGATCGCCTCAGCCGGGGCCACCGTCTCCACGCCGATCCCTTGGTGATCGACTCCGCCGCGTCCTATGGGCCCACCCTGGCTGCCGCCGATGTCCAGGTCGATCGCCCTGCGCGAGCCACCGCCATCCGGCAGGCGATTACCACCGCCGCCGAAGCCGCCAATGCTCGACCCGATCTTCCCGATTCCCTGTTTGAAGAGCTGGTGGATCTGGTCGAATCGCCCCGGCTGATCGAAGGTGCGATTGAGGAGCGCTTTCTTGCCCTGCCGCCCGAGGTGCTCAGCACCGTGATGCGCGCCCATCAGCGCTACGTGCCCCTGCAGCGCCGGGATGCCCCGGCCGATCCCCTGGCGCTGGAAGCGGGCTCCCAGTTGCTGCCTCGCTTCCTCTGCATCGGGAATGGGCTGGATGCGGCGACGGCCACGATTCGACGCGGCAACGAGCGGGTGCTGCGGGCCCGCCTAGCCGATGCCGAGTTCTTCCTGGCCGCGGACCGTTCCACCGCCAGCATCGACCGGCGCGAGCAGCTGGCGCGCGTCACCTTCGCTGAGGGCCTCGGCAGCTTGCGCGACCGGGTCGAGCGACTGGAGTGGTGTACCGATGTGCTCCTTGAGCGGCTCCCTCTCGCTGCCCCGATTGCCCACCATTCCCGCCGCGCAGCCCACCTCTGCAAGCACGATCTGGTGAGCCAAATGGTGGGGGAGTTCCCCGAGTTGCAGGGGGTGATGGGGGGCAAGTACCTGCTGGCCGAGGGCGAGCCCCGCGAGGTGGCCCTGGCGGTGCTCGAGCATTACCTCCCTCGCGGTGCCGGCGATGCCCTGCCCGGCAGCGATGCAGGGGCTGTGGTGGCCCTGGCGGAGCGGCTTGAACTGCTCCTGAGCATCTATGCCAAGGGGGAACGCCCCACGGGCTCCTCCGATCCCTATGCCCTTCGCCGGGCCGGTAACGGCCTGCTTCAGATTCTTTGGGAGCGTGGCTGGCGACTGGATCTGCCCGACTTGATGCAGCGCTGCACGACCCAGTGGGCCGTCCTGTTTCCAGCTTTCCAGGTGGACAGCGGCACCCTCGCGGCCGAACTGGCGGAGTTCCTGCGCCAGCGCCTTGTCAGCTTGCTCGAGGAGGAGGGTTTTCCGGTGGATGTGGTGCAGTCGGTTGCCGGGGAGGGGCTGGGCCTGGAGCGGGTGCTCGCCGATCCGGCCGATGCCCGGCGTCGGGCGGAGCTGCTGCAGGTCCTGCGCCGCAGCGGCGAGCTTGCGGCGGTCCAGGCGGTGGTGCAGAGGGCCTCGCGCTTAGCCGAAAAGGGAACCCTGGCAAGCGGCGTCTGCAGTCCTTCGGGGGTGGTGGAGCCGGCTCTGTTTGAGAAGGGCAGCGAGGCCGCCATGCTCGAGGTGCTTCGTCAGCTGGAACCGGTCATCACCGGCAACGACCCCGACCGCTATCGCTTGCTGGCCCGTGGACTGGCTGAGAGTTCTTCCACCCTCGCGGCCTTCTTCGATGGCGCCGATAGCGTCCTCGTGATGGCCGAGGATCCGGCCGTGCGCAGCAATCGCCTGAATCTGCTGGGGGTGCTCCGCAACCAGGCGGCGGTTCTGGCCGATTTCAACCGCCTGTCCGGTTGATCCGATCGGTGGTCTAGCGGGGCTTCGCCCAGACTGAGCCCCCCTGAACCGTCCCCCGCAGACGCCGCATTTAGACACCCGGGGGCAACGGCGCTCTCTACCCTGGGCCCATGGCGATTGTCCACGTTCAGGGGCTCAGCCGCTCCTTCCGGGTGTCGGAGAAGGATCCCGGCCTGGCCGGAACCCTGCGGCACTTTCTGCGGCGCAAGGTCCGCACGGTTGAGGCCGTGAGGGATCTCGATTTCGAAATTGAGGCTGGCGAGATGGTGGGTTTTCTTGGCCCCAACGGTGCCGGCAAGACCACCACCCTCAAGATGCTGAGCGGGCTGCTCCATCCCAGCGGCGGGCGGGTGGAGGTGGCCGGCCATGTTCCAGCCCATCGCCAGGCTGCATTCCTGCGCCGCATCACCTTGGTGATGGGTCAGAAGCAGCAGCTGATCTGGGATCTCCCCCCGCTCGATTCCCTGCGGGTGAACGCGGCGGTGTACGGCCTTGACGATCGGGAGGCCGCACGCCGCATCGCCGAACTGGCCGAGATGCTGGAACTGGGGGAGGAACTGCACCGGCCCGTGCGCAAGCTGTCCCTGGGCCAGAGGATGAAGGCCGAATTGATGGCTGCCCTGCTGCATCGGCCCGAGGTGCTGTTCCTTGATGAGCCCACCCTTGGTCTGGATGTGAATGCCCAGGCGGCCATGCGCCGCTTCCTGGCCGATTACAACCGCCGCCATGGCGCCACGGTGCTGCTCACCAGCCATTACATGGCCGACATCACGGCCCTGTGCCCGCGCGTGCTGCTGATCCATGCCGGCTCCCTGTTTCATGACGGCAGCCTCGAGCAGCTCACCCAGCGCCTGGCACCCCGCCGGGAGGTGCGCCTGGAGCTGGCTGACCCCCTGCCGGGCTCAGCCTTCAGCGGCTATGGGGAGGTCGAATCCTGCAGCGGCCGCGATGTGCGGTTGCTGGTCGACCGGGACCGGCTCACGACGGTGGTGGGACGTCTGCTGGCGGACTTACCGGTACTGGATCTGGAGGTCCGCGATCCCCCGATCGAGGACATCATCGGTCGGCTTTTCCGGCAGGGAAACACCGATCAGCCATGAGCCAGCCCCTTCCTTCCCAGCCCAGGCGTCAGCGGCGTTTTGGCCGCCACCGTGGTTTCCCGGTGATTGCCTCCGCCCTCCGCATCGCCCGGGCCCTGTTCATCAGTCAGTACGCCCTGATGCTCGAATTTCGGGCCGAGATTCTGCTCTGGGCCCTCTCGGGACTGATGCCGCTGCTGATGTTCTCCCTCTGGAGCGGTGCCCCGGCCGGTGCCGCGGCCGGCATCAGCCCCCAGGCCTTCGCCCGCTACTTCTTGGCGGCTTTTGTGGTGCGCCAGTTCACGGTGGTGTGGGTGGTGTATGCCTTCGAGGAGGACAATTTGCTGGGGCGCCTCTCTCCCCTTCTGCTGCAACCGCTGCCGCTGTTTTGGCGCTATGCCGCTGCCCATCTGGCCGAGCAGGCCACGCGCCTCCCCTTCGTGGTGGGGATGGTGGCCCTGTTTTTTTGGGCGGTTCCCGAGGCGGCTTGGATCCCCTCGCCCACTCGCCTGCTGCTGGCCCTGTTGGCGGCGCACCTGGGCTTCTGGCTGAGTTTCCTCCTGCAGCATGCCATCACGATGCTCTGCTTCTGGAGTGAGCGGGCTAGCGCCTTGGAACGCTTTCTGTTCATGCCCTATATCTTTCTCTCGGGCCTGCTCGCTCCTCTGGATCTGTATCCCGAAGCGGTGCGTCGATTTGCCCTACTCACCCCATTTCCATCGATGCTTTACCTGCCGGCCCAGCTCGCGTCCGGGGGAGCGATCGATGCGGTGGCGGGCTTTCGGACCGTGGCCGTCTGGCTGGCCGTGTTGATCCCCCTCAACCTGGTGCTGTGGCGGGCCGGGGTTCGCCGCTATGCGGCCATGGGGGGCTGATGGCACCGCTCTCAACCTTCCGTCGCCATGCTCGCAGCATCGCCCGCTTTTGGTCGTCTTCTCTAGCGGCCGAAATGGAATATCAGCTTAATTTGCTGATTGAAGTGGCTGCCACGCTCATCACGCTGGCGGGGAGCCTGTTCACACTTTCACTGTTTTTCGGCCATGGCCAAAAGCTGGGCGGATGGACCTGGGAGGCGGCCCTGGTGGTGCTGGGCATCTACACGCTGCTGAATGGATTCTCGAGCACCTTGCTGCGTCCCAACCTCGGCAATCTGGTGAAACAGGTGCAAAGCGGCAGCCTCGACTTCGTGCTGCTCAAGCCGATGGATTCCCAGATCTGGTTGTCGCTGCGCACCCTTTCTCCCTGGGGTCTGCCGGAGATGCTGCTCGGTCTGGCGCTGGTGGTGGTGGGAACGATCCGATCGGGCGCCAGGCCCGATGCCCCAGCCCTGCTCACCGGCGCCCTGATGCTCCTGGCAGGCGTCACGATCCTGTACAGCCTCTGGTTCGTGTTGGCGGCCACCAGCATCTGGTTCGTGAAAATCTGGAATGCGACCGAGGTGCTCCGCAGCCTGCTGGCCGCCGGGCAATTCCCGGTGAGTGCCTACTCCGCAACCCTGCGTGTGGTGTTCAGCACCGTGCTCCCGGTGGCGTTTCTCACGACAGTCCCCGCCGAGGCGATCCTTGGCCTGGCCACCGGTGGGTCGGTGGTGGCCAGCCTGGTGCTCGCCGGATTCAGTCTCCTGGGCAGCCGGGCTCTCTGGCGATTCGCTCTGCGCCACTACACCTCAGCGTCGAGTTGAGCGCAGGCAGGGTTGGCCTGTTAACTCAGGGTTTACCTGCCAGAACCGGCTCCCGGCTGTCCTTGGGATCCGTTCCACCTGGGGTTGCGCTGGCGGATGTGGATTTGGCTTCAGGCCTCCTGACCCGGATCCCTCCCTTGATGGCGCTCACCGCCTCCATGGCCTCCACTTCCTCAGGGCTTCGTACGGCACTGGCCACCGGGCTGTAGGAGGAAGGCGCCAGCGCCTGGCCCCGGAGCACGGCGGCGAGTGTCAGGAAGGTGAGCTTGAGTTGCTGCCAGGGATTCATCGCCACCACCCGTTTGTAGAGGTAGCTGTCGAAGGTGAGACGTTGGACGTCTTTGTCATCGCACATCTCCACGAAGGCTTCGCGGGCGGCGTCGTTGCTATAGAAAATATTTTGGAGAATTTCGAGTACTTTATAAGTAGGCCCATATTTTTTGTCCCACTTTTTGATATAAACTTTTAGGTCGGCTTCCGTGGGGATGCGCTGCCCGCCTTGACTAGAGGCCACAATCTCCTCGGCGCACATGCGGCCACTTTTCGCCGCAAAGTAGATGCCTTCACCCGAGCTCTTGGTCACATAGCCAGCGGCATCTCCCACCAGCGCCATGCGGCCCACGACTCGCCTGGGACGCGGGTGTTCGGGGATCGGATGGGCTTCCACCTTGATCACCTCGCCCTTGAGCAGGCGGTTGCTGGCCCGCTCACGGATGCCCTGCTGCAGACCTTTGATCAGGGACTGGTTCTTCTGCATGGTGCCGGTTCCCACCGCCACATGGTCGTATTTCGGAAAGACCCACGCGTAGAAATCCGGGGACACGTCAGTGCCCACGTACATTTCAGCCAGGCTTTCGTAATACTTCATCTCCTCCGGCGGCAGCTTGATGCGCTCCTGGAAGGCGATCGCCACGTTGTAGTCGCCGGCATCCATCGCTTTGGCCACGCGGCTGTTGGCGCCATCGGCACCCACGATCAGATCAACCTCCAGGGTCCTGGTTTCGCCGGTGGCCTCACCAGCGGCGTAGTCGGAGTAGGTGAGGGTGTAGGGGCCCTGTCGGTTGGTACCGGTGTCAATCTTCGTTACCAGGCCGTTCACCAGGTGGGTCCCTAGGGAGGCGGCACGGTCGCGAAGGAAGGCATCCATCACCTCACGCCGACACATGCCGATGTATTCGGATTCGTCGTCGAGAATGATGTCCACCTCACGGTTGGAGGGGGAGATCATCTTCATGTTGCGCACCTTGCGGTCGATAATCGACTCAGGCAGGTCGAACTCCGACACCATGCAGAGGGGAATCGCCCCACCACAGGGTTTGGCGTTATCCAGTTTGCGCTCAAACAGCCACGTCTGAATGCCGGCCTTGGCCAATACTTCCGCAGCACAGGAACCGCTGGGGCCGCCCCCGACAACAGCAACGCGCAACATCTTGAAACTAGCTCCAGCCAGGGGTTCTCACCCAGAAGCTAACACCGCCAACCCACGCGCTGCCGGGTGTTCTGCAGCAGCGCCTTAGCATTCTGACACCGTCCTTTTCCTGGCGTGTCCCCCCGAGCCACCGGCCGAGATTCCCGCCAGCGCGGCCAGTCCCCCGCTGCCCTTTCCCAGGGGGGACGCACCTCTTCGGGTAAGCCTGGGGGGGATGCCAGCCGGGGGGGAGCGGATGCTGAGATTCCCCTCGCCCGCCGTAGTCGTCCGCCTGCAAGCGGCAGAGCGAGTCTTGCCAGCCGTTTCCGCTGGAGCCTCGTTGGCAGCCTGCTGGTGGGATCCATGGCCGTGGCCCTTGTTCTGGGCCCCCTCCGCCCCTGGCTCGTTCCGCCACCGGTGGCCGGTCTGAACGCGAGGCTCGCTGCGGACGGTCGTCTGCTCGGCCATCTGCCCTATCCCGAAGCACCGGCCGACGCCCTGGTCACCTTCGCTGCCGGGCAGCAGCTGAGGCATGAGGCGGCTCGCGAACTCCTCGCCATGAAGAACGCCGCCGCGGCCGATGGGGTTCAGATCACCGTGATCAGTGCCTTTAGGGATCTGGCCGTGCAGCGTCACCTTTTCTTTGAGGTTGGCGCCGAACGCAGTCAGAGCCCCCAGGTTCGTGCCCGGGTGAGTGCCCCCCCGGGATTCTCCGAGCACAGCACCGGGTTCGCCGTGGATCTCGGGGATGGGCGCAGTCCCCACACCAACCTCTCCACCAGCTTTGAATCCACGGCGGCATTTGCCTGGCTTCGGGCCAACGCCGTGCGCTTTCATTTCGCGCTCTCTTTTCCCGCCAACAACCGCCAGGGGGTGAGCTACGAGCCCTGGCACTGGCGTTTTGAGGGCTCCACCGAGGCCCTGCGCCTGTTCGAACCCGCCCATCGCCTCAGCCGGACACTCCCTTAACCGAGGCAGGCCTGGACTGCTATAGAATCAAGAATCGCTTCAGATCTCCAACTTCCTTCTTGAAACGCCCATCCCCGGGGGTTTCAAGCTCGGGTCTCAACAGGAGTTCCGGTCTCGATCCAGCCAGGGCAGCATCTCCATCCCGCTGCCACCTGCCCACGGATTTAGGAAAGCGCGACGCGGCGTCAACCGGGCAGACGCCAACACCCAACCCTTGAGGACACAGGCCCCATGAGCGGCGAAGCCAAAGGCGCCCAGATTCGCAATATCGCGATCATTGCCCACGTCGACCACGGCAAGACCACCTTGGTGGACGCGCTGTTGACCCAGTCCGGCATCTTCCGCGACGGGGAGGCCGTGCCGACCTGCATCCTCGATTCCAACGATTTGGAGCGGGAGCGCGGTATCACGATTCTGTCGAAGAATACAGCGGTTGATTATAATGGCATTCGAATCAATATTGTTGACACCCCTGGCCACTCCGATTTCGGCGGGGAAGTTGAGCGCGTGTTGGGTATGGTGGATGGCTGTCTGCTGATCGTGGATGCCAATGAAGGCCCCATGCCGCAGACCCGCTTTGTGCTCAAAAAAGCCCTGGAAAAGGGCCTGCGTCCGATCGTCTTTGTCAACAAGATCGACCGTGCCCGGGTGGATCCTGAGCAGGCTGTCGACAAGGTGCTCGATCTATTCATTGAGTTGGGTGCCGACGACGACCAATGCGATTTCACCTACCTCTTCGGTAGTGGCATGGGCGGTTACGCCAAGCCCGACATGAAGACCGAGAGCGACTCGATGAAGCCGCTCTTTGATGCCATCCTCCGCCATGTTCCGCCCCCGGTAGGCGACCCGGCCAAGCCGCTCCAACTCCAAGTCACCACGCTGGATTACAGCGATTTCCTCGGCCGCATCATGATCGGCCGCATCCACAACGGCACCATCCGGGCAGGCCAGCCTGCGGCCCTGATCCGCGATGACGGTTCGATTAAGCGCGGCCGCATCTCCAAGCTGCTGGGATTCCAGGGCTTGGCGCGTGTTGAGATCGAGCAGGCGAGTGCCGGTGATCTGGTGGCAGTGGCCGGCTTTGACGAGGTCAACATCGGCGAGACCATCGCCTGTCCCGACCATCCTGAGGCCCTGCCGCTGATCAAGGTT
>Ga0209597_1000096_pt1 | contig 52322 bp, 45 predicted proteins | sample M_140625_MF_Meta_FD_187316 | JGI IMG/M metagenome (GOLD analysis project Ga0209597, IMG submission 187316) | Freshwater microbial communities from Lake Montjoie, Canada to study carbon cycling - M_140625_MF_MetaG (SPAdes) (version 2) | ecosystem: Environmental > Aquatic > Freshwater > Lake... | reverse complement strand
AAGGAACCACTGACCCGCATGTATGACTTGACGACCCCCAACCAGTCATCTGGGCCCATGAGTTTCGAGCAGATCCATGACCGGCTTTCCGTCGCCATGAATGATGAAGCCGCTGTGGCAGATTTGCGATCGCGTATCTTGAGGTGGGTCATCGACGACCGGATCATGGACCATCTGGTGGTCGGGGGTGAAGACGTCATTAATGACACTCTTTACCTCGTTCTAACCAAGTTCCGGAATTCGTGGGGACGCGAAACGTTCAGTGGGTTTGTGAGAGGGCACTACATGAATGCTCGGAAGGAAGCATGGCGGAACCCCCATGAGGTTCCGTTTGACCTTCAGGTTCATGACCGGTTCGACGATGGTTTGGCGGTCACAGAACAGCATTTGGGTAACTGTCTTGAGACCCTCCGGGTCTCGAACCCAAACCAGCTCCGGGCGATCATAATGCGAGAGTTCAATGGGTGCGATTACCCAACGATTGCAGCTACGCTTGGAATAGCCGAGACCAACGCCCGCAAGTCCGTATCACGCGGGAAGCAGGCGCTTCGCGAGTGCGTATTGGAGAAAAGACGCAATGAGCACGCGTGACCCTGGATCCTACATGGGCGGGCCAATAGGTGAACACGAGGTTCGGAGCATCCTTCGTTCACTGGATGACGAACGGATTGCCGATGAAGGCCGTGGCCATTATCCGGGCGCGCCGGAAGTTGGCGAGTTCGCAATCCTGTGGTGGATGAAGGGTGTCCGGACCGCAGTGATCGAATTCTCCGAAATCGCCCGTCATCTTCGAGTTGATCGTCTCAGTAGAGACCCCGGACCGAGGCTTGGACGCCAGATCGTGAAGTCGACGTGTGCCGAGTGCGCCGACGTTTTGGAAGATATCTTCGCCATGGCACAACGTGACGGTGTCCAAGCCCATGGTAACTGGGGCCGCGTTTCAGAACCTCTTCATCAGGATGTTTTCCCCTCGATGGGCGCGCAGATGCCGGTTCCACCCGTAATTGCAGCGCCTATGATCGCGTTCTCTCCTGATCAGTGGCTTGGTGCACCGATGTCATCTGCTCCGATGTTGGATGTGGGAACGCCGAACCGACGGACATTCTGGATTGGTCGGTCACACCTGATCGCGCGCATCGGAAGCATCGTTACCTCTGATGCGGAGGTCCTCGTCAGTTCGGACGACACGACGCTGAGGATGGGCGGCGGCGTATCCGGTGCGATTCGTGCCGAGGCCGACGAAGTTGCGTTGTTTGCAGAAATCGAGAAAGTCCGCCTCGGGCCCGAACCGGAACTCGGCTCGGTCGTGGTGACCGCGGCGCCCGGGTTGCGGGCGCGGTACCTGTTCCACGCAATCACCCTCAACCTTTCTGAAAGGTCTCGTGCACGCGGGGCCCGTTTCCCCCTCAATGACGCGGAGGTGACGGGACTTATTGTGCGCCGTGGGGTGGCCCGCTCCCTTGAACTCCTTGAAACGTTCGGCTGCCGGTCAATCGCCTTCCCGGTGCTTGGCACCGGTGCGGCCCAGATCCCGTATGAGACTGCCATCGCCGAGATGGTTGAAACGCTTTCCTCGTATCTCCTGCATTCTCATGCTTCTCTTACTGTGGAAGTGGTATTACGTAATAGATACCGAGACATCTCTGATCAACAACTATTTCAGATGTTTGTTGATGCGATGGAAGCCCACATCGGCGTGACGGTACAGGCGAAGGGAATAGACTACGAGGTCACGCCGTGGCTGTTCGAGGTGGCGTCCGAGGTTCGGATTGGGGCCGGAAAGGTGGCGTCCGAACCTCGGCGTCGCCAGTCCCTCGTCCGACTGATCTCGGAACTCGATGCCCGCCGTGACACACTTGAACGGGAACAGTTGGGCCTGATTGTGGCGAAGGAACCGATTGATCCCGCACGGCTTGACGCTGTGACTTCACAGTTGCACGCGCTGCGTGATCGTCGGGCAAAGTTTGAACGCGAGTTCCTTGGTCCGCCTAGCAGGCCCGGCCGAGGTGAAGTCTTCCTGAGTTCCACCTACCGTGATCTGCATCGGCATCGTTCGGTTGCCGAGAGCGTGATCGGCAAGGCTGGGATGCGTCTCGTGGACGAGCCTCGGCGGGGCACTGCACCTGTCATACCCCGCGCCATGATGCTCCGTGAGATTGATCGTGCCGATGCATACGTCGGCATCCTCGGTTGGCGCTACGGCACTCGCGATCCGGCGACTGGTTTGGCGTACACCGAACTCGAGTACTCGCATGCCGTTGGCCAGGGCAAGCCAACCCTGATCATGCTCGCCGATGGGGAGGCGTCTTTCTCAGCCGCAGACCTGGATACCGATGCCGACGCATTTGCCCGGATCCGCGCGTTCCGGGATCGAGTTTCCGAAGCGCATGAAGTCGTGAGGTTTGGCGACGACACGCAATTTCAGGCCGGTCTTCGGCGCGGTCTTGCAGCATTCGCGCTCTGATCATTGGCTCGGGGCCGGTGGAAGCCGGCCCCGCCATGGGTGTTGTCCTGGTTACGACGCGGCGCGGGCGCGCGAAAAGGCTTCGATCGCGTCAGCGAGAACCCCGGGGCCGTAGCGCACCGGATCGGTCGCGGGAAGGCCAGTCTCCGCAGTCGCCCGGCCAACTGCCGCCTGTGCGTCTTCCTCGGACATCCCGAAGGTGTTCAATGAAATCGCTATCACCGGTGCAGCCTTCACCGGCGCGGTCACGGCCCGGTGGAGAGCCACAAGATCAGAGAGTGACGGGATTGGAAGCGTATAGCGCCTGATCTGCGTCCGTAAGGATTGGTGGCACAGGATTAGCGCATCCGGTGCCGATCCGTGGATCAGTGAGAGGGTCACACCCGAGTACCCTGGATGGACCAACGAACCTTGCCCTTCGACAAGGATGATGTCGCTCGACGTCGACGCTGCCTTGGCAGCCTCCATGACAAGGTCTTCGGCTGCTCCGGCGGTGAAGTCGGAGATGACCTCGTCAATCGAGACACCCCATCCGGCAATCATGATCCCCGTCTGGCCAGTGGGTACGAACACGGAAGTACGACCCCGGCGGCGGAGCATCGCATCGATTTCCAATGCGGTCGACATCTTGCCGACGTTGCAATCACTTCCGACGGTCAGGATGACAGTGGCCGGCAAGGCATGGGCGCGGGTGTCAGCAACCCGGTGGCTGTCGGGTGCGCGTCGTGCGTCCCAGATAGTCACGCCGCACTCGGCCGCGATCGGCGCCAGTTCGTCGTCGTCGTTCAGGAACGCGTGCAACCCGTTGATGACATCTAATCCGGCACGCATTGCCTGAACGATCTGGACTCGCCACGATGCCGGCAGGATGCCTCCCCGGGGAGCTGTTCCGAGAAGCAGTGTGTTGGAAGTGGGAGCGATTGCAAGCGCATCCCCGACTGTCGTAACGATCGGAATGTCCGTTCCAATCCCGACCACGTCAGAAGCGTGCTTCCCGGCGTGCGTCTGGTCGACAACCGCAACTACCCGGTCGATGCCGTAGCGGATCACACCCACTGCGGTCTTTGCCTCAAGGAGGTCGAAGCCTCCATCGGCGAGGACGATGATCTGGCGCTCACCACGCGGACGCATCGAGGAAAGTCCTTTCACCGTTTAGCCGGCGAGGTGCCCTATCCCGGCCGCTACCGCGTATCTCCGGCGCACCCCATTGCAACGTGATCGTGATCATAGCCGAGTAAATGAGCCAGGCATGGGGCTACCGCTCGGCTTCCAGTGCCGTCGGGTCAAGGTCACCGTCGCCTCAGTGAATGGACGCGGTTCGGGTGCAGGTTTGGCCTGTCCCAGAAGGGTGGTCGGGCGTTGGCGTGGCGGGTACGCTCTCAGTGTCCTGTCGGGAGAATCCCGACGGGAACCCATGGCAAGGAGACCTCACGATGTCCAAGATTGAAGCCAAACTTCACGAGATGGGGATTGAACTCACGACCCCTGCGCCTCGCCCGGCGACCGTTCCGATTGTCTCAGCAGTACGGGTCGGCAACCTTGTGTGGATGTCCGGTCAGACATCCCAGATGACCGGCAAGGTCGGGCGTGATGTCACGGTAGAACAGGGATACGAAGCAGCCAAACAGTGCGCTGTCGGATTGCTTTCCTCATTAAAGGCTGAGATCGGCGACCTCGACAAGGTCAAGCGGATCGTCAAATTGTTGTCAATGGTGAATGCGACTGACACCCTCACGCAACAGCCGCAGGTTGCGCACGGATGTTCCGACGTCTTGGTTGCTCTCTGGGGCGATCATGGGAAGCACGCACGATCAGCGGTTGGATTGGCGAGCCTGCCGGGAGACGCAACGGTTGAAGTCGAGATGATCGTCGAGGTCGAGTAGCGCGTACGGGGACGGCTATCCCGATCCCACGTATCAGGCGGGCTACCTCCGTACAATCTTCGTAACCGGACACAGGTCACCGCAAGCCGATTGTGGCGGCGGGCCAGTGACTCCGGAAGGAGGTGCCCGCCAGTGGCAGTTTTCGTCGCACCGGAGTTGCCCGTCGCTCCTGAAATTGTGCGTGACTACGAGCATGCGTTCCAACGAGACCGCCCGAAATCGCGCGCCCTCTATGAGCGCGCCGGTGAGGTCTTTCCGAGCGGCGTGACGCACGATGCACGCTACCTGTCCCCATTCCCTCTGTACATGCAAGATGCTTCAGGGGCATACAAGTGGGACGTAGACGGTCATAGGTACATCGACTACGCCATTGGACACGGTGCATTGCTATTTGGACACTCGCATCCCGACTTGGTCGAGGCAGTCCAATCGCAGGTGGCAAGGGGAACCCATTTCGGAGCCGCTCATGAGCTGGAGATTGAGTGGGGAGAGTGGGTCAAGCGCCTGATCCCCTCCGCTGAACGGGTCAGGTTCACCGCGTCCGGCACCGAGGCCACGCACATGGCCATACGTCTTGCTCGCAGTTTTACCGGGCGGACCCGCGTGTTGAAATTCGAGGGCCACTTCCACGGTTGGCACGATGCGGTCACGGCGGCGGTTGAGCCTCCATATGATGTGCCGTCCTCAAGTGGGGTTCCCCACGCGGTGCTTGATGAAGTACTCGTCCTCGCACCGGACCTTGAGAAGGTCGAGGCTGCCCTGTCGTCTGGAGAAATCGCAGCCGTTATCGTTGAGCCGACCGGAGCTGCCTGGGGCGCGCTGCCAATTGACCCCGAGTTCCTTCACGGCCTACGTGAAGTGACCCGGGCGACCGGGACGGTGCTCATTTTCGACGAAGTCATCACCGGGTTCCGGTGTTCGCCGGGTGGCGCTCAGGAGGTTTACGGAATAACGCCTGACCTCACCACCCTCGCGAAGATTCTTGCCGGGGGACTGCCAGGAGGCGCCGTCTGCGGCAAGCTCGAACTCATGGACATCATGCGGTTTGGCGAGACCACCGCGTGGAACCGTGGTGGCCGGATCTCCCATCCTGGGACGTACAACGGCAACCCGATTTCCGCCGTCGGCGGAATTGCGGCGCTGAAACTCGCAGCGGATGGTCGTGCGCAGTCGCATGCGAACGCGCTCGCCGAGCAATTGCGGGCAGGCATGAACGAGGTCGGTGCACGCTACGGACTACGTGGCTGCGCGTACGGAACCTTTTCGATGTTCCATATGATTTTCGACCGTACGAGACTTCATGCGGGAGGCGGGCCCGTCTATGCGAAGGGCAAAGACCCCCGCGTGACAAAGCTTCGAAAGGCAATGATCGTCCTGGGCGTTGACCTTTTCAGTAGCGGAGGGATGGTCTCGGCGGTGCACACTGAGGCTGATATCCGCTTCACATTGGAGGCGTTCAGCCATGCGATGGCCGCACTTGATGCGGAAGGAACCTTGCAGTGACACGAACGGTGTCGTCAATTGCCGCCAGGATTGACCTGGCAAAGGGCCCGGGTCAGATCGAGTCGATCCATCTCGCTCCTGCCCGCGGTGCGCCAGCACGGACGGTGGAGACGGCTGTCGTTGAGCAGGACCACGGACTTGTAGGCGATTGGCGGAACCGTCCAGGGTCAAGACGGCAGGTGACGTTGATTGACGGTGGGGCAATCGATCGCGCGGCCGAGACTTTGGAGATCACCATCCCGCCGGGGGCGACGAGGCGTCAAATCGTTGTTCGGGGATTGGCGCTGAACCCACTGGTAGGGAAGCACATCTCAATCGGCGAAGTGGTCATGGAAGTCACGATGCTCTGTGACCCGTGTGACCAGATGGAGACCGCGATCGGTCCGGGCGGTCGCGCCGCCCTCGGTGACGACGGGGGAATCTGTGTGCGCGTCCTCCAGGGTGGTGAGGTGCGGGTTGGAAACGAGGTCCGTGTCCTCATAGATTAGCGATTGATCGATGGGTACTCTCACTAAGTCACCCATCGAACTCAACCCTGCAATCACGTTCGTAGTTATTTCGAATCGGCCCAACAACTGCAAATGCACACTAGTGCGTATGAGCGTGCCCATGCACTTGGTCGTCGTTGAGTTTGTCGATGCCGCACATGCCAGCGGTCACCACCCAGAGACGTTTTGCAGTGGCGAGGTCTCGCCCGGCTGCGCTCGGAGGCACTGGCTTGCTGTCAGCAAAATACAAGCCGGTGACGCCAGCTACCTCGGGTGAAGTAGCCAGGTAGATGGATGTCTGGGCACCGCGCTCCGTAGAGCGTGCGAAAAGACGTGCCACGCGCATCCCAACGGTCATCAACTGGGACTGCGCGCCGCTCATGCCAAAGTTGCTGGCAACAAAGCCAGGGTGAAGTGCGTTCGCCGTCACGCCCGTTCCGGAGAGTTGTCGGGCTAGTTCCACCGTGAACAGGATATTCGCCAGTTTCGATTGGGCATATGCACGCCAACCGCTGTAATTCTGTTCACCTTGCAGGTCGTCGAAGTTGATTCGGGCCATCTGGTGCGCGCCGGATGAGACGCTTACGATTCGCGCCGAACCAGACGCCACAAGCAGCTCGCGAAGTTCGTGTGTGAGGCGGAAGTATCCGAGGTGGTTCAGGGCAAACGTCATCTCGTTCCCGTCACCGCTGACTTGCCGATCGTAGAAGATGCCTCCAGCGTTATTCACGAGGACATTCAGGCGATCATGGCGAGATTTGAACTCGTCAGTAACTCGAACGATTTCAGATTGGACCGCGAGGTCGCCGACTAAGGCGGATACCGACGGATTGCCCGTCTCGGTGATGAGCGAGCGGACGGTCGAGGCGGTTCTGGAGGCATCACGACCGACAATGACGACTGTTGCGCCATTCATCGCGAGCGCGCGCGCTGTCTCGCGCCCGATGCCCCTCGTTCCGCCGGTGACAAGACAAACGTGATTCTTCATCGCACTGTTCATGGCAAAAGCATGACAGAACGCGAGCTTTCAGTGCCGGCCCGCCGCAAACACGGACGTCACACAGTCGGTCTGCCAAGACCTCCTTGGTCGACCGCGACCGCTTCGTCCGCACCTGGCCACGGTGGCATCGTGACGCATAGGAACTTCAGTGGTGCCCCGTCATCCGCTTTGAACTGAAAGGCCCAGCCAACGGGGATTGCTAGGGCGTCGCCAGGCCGAACGCGATCAATCTGGCCACCAGACCCATCGGTCTCCGGAGCACGCCAAATGTCTCCGGTGCCGGAAAGCACGTACCAGCATTCCTCGACTGTCCGATGGCGGACTGGCCGTGAAATCTGACCCGCAGCGAGAGTGACCTCGACGACACTCGAACGGGTCGTGCCTTGGTCGATTCCGAGCAGGAAGCGGATTTCTGAGCCATCCGGTGCGTGCACGTCCGGCAAGGTTGGTGCACCGACCGGTCGGGGTACAGCACCACTGCCGGAATTGCCTAGGGTCGTACCTGCAATTGTCATCTGCTTCTCCGAGACCGCGAGTATCACATTGACGTTGAACGGTAGTGATATGGTTCGGTCCGCGACGGCTTGACGGAACCATCGACTTCAAGGTCGGCCACTTGGGTTCCGGGCGGCAGCCAAAGCCTGACCGAATTGTGATAGGTTTGCGAACCTGAAACAGTGGAGGGTATCGTGACGAACGGCCACCACTTGGATAGCGGCCCTGTTGGACTAGGCTTCCCGATCAATGGCAGATGGCGCAGGTAACCGGCCCCTGAATGGGTCCGCAAATAGTCAGGCGCGAGGCGGCGATGCCTTGGTACCCGCCCAAGGTGGCGGCGCGCCTCTTTCTTTCGCCAACTTGCAGAAGATAGCGTTAGCAGAACTCGCGCTGCGCAGCCCGAAGGGATTTGTCGGCGGCGGTGGTCCGGTCCTCACGACTGGTGACGCCCAGCCTAGGCCGTTTGTGGAAGTCGCGTTGCTATTCGGGCAAGCCGTAGGCGGTGGTCGTCCGATCCAGCGGGCACTTGTGAATCTTCAGGCGCAAGGCCGAGATCACAACTGTGACGCGGTTGTGTCAGTTGAGTTGCTGGAATATCAAGTGAAGGTTGGCACCGTCATCGTTGCGTACGGGACCGGCATCAAGTACCTGGACCTGCCTGTTCCAGCGGCGCAGTAGGCACGGAGCCCGGGGGCCGAACACCCACAAGGATGCTCGGCCCGGTTGTCGGTCCGCGGTGCGGGGTCTGATCAGTTACCTTGCCGATGGCCAGCGACCCGATGCCACGAGGTCTTCAAGCATCCCGCTCGCCATGAGTTGGGCTTCGACTTCGGCTGGTTCGCGTCGGCGAGTTGGCCAGTCTTGAGCATCGGCAACCGAGAAGAGTGTCCATGCCGCAACCATTGACGCCGACTGGAGACCCTTTGGGTTTGCCTTGTCGAACGTGTCAGCGGTGGTGTGTCCCCATCCACGTCCAACCAGGCCCATGAGCGATGCCGCCGTTTCCGTAGTGCCCACATTTGCAGAAGGCACTCCGGCCATCGCGAATGGGAAGTGATCTGAGGAAGATGTGAATCGGTCGTGGATCTCCATCCGGTAATCGAGGGTGCCAGCGAGTGACTGGAACCACGGAACGAGCTCCGGGATCCCGGACACGATGACCGACTCGCTTCCCGCCTGGCCTCGCCCTGTCGTGTCAAGATTCAGCATGAACCGAACCTGTCCGAGGGTCTCCCGATGGTGTGCGATGTATTCGTACGATCCAAGCAAGCCGATTTCCTCGGCGCCGAACAGGACGAACCGGATGGTCCTTGAAAAGCCACGGCCTCGTTCGCGTGCAATTGACGCCAGGATGCGCGCCGCCTCGGCGATGACCACCACCCCTGCTCCATTGTCGAGGGCGCCCGGGGCGATGTCGTGGCTATCCAGGTGGCCTCCGGCAATGACGATTTCGTCACGGAATGGGCTGTCCGGATCGGCTGGGAGTTCGGCAACGACATTCGATGACATCGCTGGAGGGAAGTCGGCTTGTGTCTCTATCCGCAATCGGACAGGTCCTCTGTCCAGAAGTCGCAACAGGAAGGCGCCGTTCTCAAATCCGAGACTGAGACCGGGGATCGGCGCCTGGCTCACCCCTCCGCCTTCCAGCCCCCCAGTGACCGGCATGTCGCCAGGATTTTGGTTGACGTAAAGGAACGCCGCGGCTCCTGCTTCTACGGCACGCATGTATTTGTCGCGCCGATGGCTTGAGGGCCGTCCGTTGCGACCCGCGGTCTCGGCTGCACTGAGGACAATTTTCCCCTTCAGTGCGCCGGCCGTAGCGCCAGCCGAGGCATATCCATCAACTTCGCCATCGCCAACCGAAACGAGTTCGGCCTCGAGGGTTCCAGCGGGACAGTACGGTAGTGCAAGGGATCGTACTTCTGCGCCGAACGGCTCAAGAACCGAGATACGTTCGGTCCCTCGCACCCAACCGAGGTAATTGAACGGCTCAAGGTGCACGTTTGAAAGCCCGGCATCGCGGAAGCGGTCGGCCATGAACGATGCTGCTGCCTTTTCACCGTCACTTCCCGCAAAGCGGTGCCCGAAACGGTCGCACAGGTCGCGCAACGTTTCGTACGCCTGCTCTGAGGTCCATGCCTCGCCAGCGATGGCCTTGGCGGTCGCGATGTGCGTGCTTCGAGAAGTTGTTTGAACCATTCTTTGTGTCTCTTTTCCCGTTGGGGTGAAAATATCGGATCCGATATCAATGGAATAGCCGACCTGAAGCTTCGTTCTACTGCTCTACACGGTGGTAATAGGGTGTCGGTACCATGCCATTTGTAAGACGCGTGCCAGACCTGAATCATGCGCGCCGATGGCGTGAGGGTACCCAGATGATCTCACCAAACTACCCGGCAGACGACCGCCGCGAGATATTCGGTTGGACACTGTATGACTGGGCCAACTCTGGGTTCGTGACGACTGTTTCGACAGTTCTGATTGGCCCTTACCTCACCGCTCTCGCCCAGAGTGCGGTGGGTGAGAACGGAGTGATAGCGAGTCTTGGACTGTTTGGAACGATCACTGCGAAGTCATTCTTTCCGCAGTGCGTGTCTATCTCCGTGTTCTTGCAGCTGTTTTTCCTGCCGGTGCTGGGTGGGATTGCCGATAACACCAACCTGAAGCGCCGCCTACTTGGCGTGTTCTGCGGGTTCGGTTCGATTGCGACCGTTTCCCTTTACTTTGTGGAGGGCGAGCGTTTCCTGATTGGCGGGCTCGTTTACATCATTGCGAACATTTGTCTGGGCGCTTCGGTCGTTCTCTACAACGCATTCTTGAACGAAATCGCAAGCCCAGCCCGGCGCGATGCGGCTTCCAGCAAGGGCTACGCCTTGGGGTACGTTGGTGGGGGCATCCTACTCGCGACGAACTTGGCTCTCATCTCGTTTGCGGGGAGCATCGGGCTCTCCAAGGGAGAGGCTGTTCGGCTTTCGCTCATGTCCGCCGGTCTTTGGTGGGGAGGCTGGGGGTTGTTCAGCCTTAGTTTTCTTCGAGTAAGGCCGCCGTCCAGAGTTCTGGCACCGGGGAGTAACTGGATATCCATAGGTTTCTCGGAAATTGCCTTTGCGGTGACCCAGCTTCGACGCCTGCCACATACCGCCCGGTACTTGCTTGCGTACACCCTCTACAACGACGGCATCCAGACGGTGATCGGTTTGTCGTCGGTCTTTCTGGCGCAGGAACTCTTTTCGCCCGCTCAGCGTGCTGCGGGTGACGACACTTCTTTCCTAACGGGACTGATCCTGATGGTTCAGTTTGTTGCTTTTTTCGGTGCGACCGGGTTCGAACCCCTTGCCCGCCGCATTGGTGCGCGAGATGCCGTCCTCGCCAGCCTCGTAGTCTGGTGCGGCATCGTTGTGTACGCCTATGCCTTCCTGAACACCACCACCCAGGCGCTTGGCATGGGTGCAACGATCGCCGTGGTACTCGGTGGGTCCCAGGCACTTTCGCGGTCACTGTTTTCGAGGTTGATCCCGCCTGGTCAGGAGGCGACCTACTTCGGGGTCTACGAGATCAGCGAGAGAGGGACCTCGTGGATCGGGCCACAGATATTCGCCGTGGTCGTCGCGACAACCGGTTCGTACCGTGACGCGATCCTTTCGCTGATGGCACTTTTCGTCACTGGGACAATTGTGCTCTGCCTAACCGACATGCGTCGGGCGGAGGCGGACGTCGAGGCCCTGGCAGCATCTATGGGCACCGGGTAGATGGGTCTACGCTCACGCTATTATCTCGATACTTCCTACGATTTACGTAGCATTGAAAAACGAGGACCACGAACGTGACCCCTGGGAACCGATCAAACAGCGAAACCACCGGTAGTCGATCCCTTCGAGGGGTGTATCCAGCGGCGAACACCCTGGAAGGGGCCGGCGTACCGATCAAGCGAGCGTTGCCGACCCGTGATGGCCGGTATGACCCGGTTGATCCGTTTCTGCTTCTCGATGACGTCGAACTTCAAGCGACTGGCGGACCGTCGTTTCCGCCGCATCCGCATCGTGGATTCGAGATCATCACCTACCTACTGTCAGGTGGAATGACCCATGAGGACAGCGAGGGGCACCGTGCGACGGTCGGGCCTCTCGGACTGCAACACATTCTTACCGGAAGCGGGATGTGGCATGGAGAGGAGCACGACCACTCCCAAGGCACGATGCGGGGCCTCCAGATGTGGATCAACCTTGCACGCACAGAGAAGTCACGTGAACCTGCGTATACCGCGGTGAATGGCCCGGATGTTCCGGTTGAGCGAGTTGGCCACGCGATGATCCGCAAGTTGGCGGGTGAGGGCGGTGCTGTCTCGCTTGTCACCCCTGCAATCTATTACGACATCACCATCGACCCCTCAGCAACCGAGAACTTTCCCATTGCAGACGGGTGGCAGGGATTCGTCTATGTTCTTTCCGGTCTGGGTTCGTTTGGAAACCCGGCCGAAACCGTAGGCGATGGTGAAATCGGAATACTCGGACCAACGGGCGGCCTCACCGTCATTGCCGGCACGTCAGGTGTGCGGTTCATGCTTGGCGCTGGCCAACCGCTTCGGGAACCGATCCGGTGGCGCGGTCCGTACGTCGACTGACCCGGTCAGCCCTGCGTCTGTACGGGAGTGTTGTGTGAAAAGGTGAGTGCCCCAGACGTTATTTGACGTCCGGGGCGCCTGCCTTCATGTGTTTTGAAGGCTATTGCTCACCGAGTTGAGTGAGCAGACCGTAAGTGTTCGACGGATCGATGTTCAGGATCCGCCATCCAGCCGCGGTGTCGATTGGCCCGTTGGCAGTGGCAGCGCCAAGTTGCAGGCCGCACGCGAGCGCCGGTGCAACTGCCTCGGTCAAATGCCCGGCAGTGGTGTATGCAATGTGGTGCAATGCGCCGTTCGGGTTGGCGCGCAGGAAGTCTGCGAATGGACCGGTCTCCGTGATCGGCTTGATGAGCTCGATGCCGTTCGATCCGTCGCCGAGCCGGAAGACGGCCACCTCAAAGTTGAAACCTGGACCAGCATCCCCGCGTCGGTCCAGGACAAGCCCCAACGTGTCCCGGTAGAAAGCAATCGCCGCATCAAGGTCGGGGACCACATACCCCACATGGTGAAGTCCGGTTAACATTTCTGACCACTCCTGTCCAATTGCAAAGTGCCTTGAAGCGTAGGGTAATTGAACCTCATTGCTTGACGTCCAGAGGAGACCATGGGGTCAGTGCTGGCTTTGCGCGGGCGGCAGTATAGCCGTATCCAAATCGGTTGAGAGTGGGTTACGTTCTCGGGAACCTCCTGACGACGCTATACTGCCCGTCGTGAGTGCAGCGTCTCCCGACGTTCCCGAAGCCGTATCCGGCGGGATGATCGACCGCATACCTGCGACGGAATTGCCAGTGGCCGGCGCCCGTCGGGGTGTGGCGCTCGCTTCCCGAGGTGCATCTGCGAGGCTACTTGGCAGGTTTGTCTTGGGCACGGTTGGCTTGGCAGTTTTTTCGGGTTTGGTTGGTTGCAATCCGCTGACGGATGGGCCTTCCCCTTTCCCAACCGCAACGGTCAGGCCGACTGCAACACCGAACCGTGCCTACTCGACGGTGCGTGTCGGAACCATCATTGACGCCGTCAAGACCCTTGGTCGGGTCGTCGCTGCCCAGGAAGCTGATCTCAATTTCCGGAATACTGGTCGCATACGCGACGTGTTTGTGCAGCCGGGAGATCTGGTGACTGCGGGCCAGGTTCTCGCCGAACTCGACCAGCGTGATCTGCCGTGGCAGCTTTCCCGCGCACGCCTCGGAGTTCGGCAGGCTGAGGCACGCCTCGAGGCTTCCGTCGCTCGTCAGGTTGTCGACACGGTTCAAGTGGATGAACTTGCCGTGCAGAGCGCTGCGGTTCAACTCGCGGGTGCGAAACTCGCCCAGTCGCGACTGGACGCTGACGTTCCTGACGCGGATGTGCTCGATGCGCGATCGAGGATCGCTTCGGCGCGCAGCGCGCTTGACACCGCCCGCTTCGCAATCCGTGCCCGTGACGCTGACCTCGCGGTCAAACAGGCTGAACTTGCTGTCAAGTTGATGCCTCCGAATGCTCAGGAAATTGGCCGCGCGCGGTTGGAAATCGAGATTGCCCGTGTTCGGCTTGCCCAAACGGAAGCTGGTCCACGGCCCGAGGACATTCGCGCCGCTGAAATTCTCGTTGATCAGGAGAGGACACGTCTGGCGAGACTGACAGATTCGTCCCCGGTGCGTGCCGAGGACATCGCCGGCGGGCGCATGGAGCTGCTTCGCGCCGAGGGTGTCGTGACACGGGTCTTTGCAGATATCGATGCTGGGCTGCTGGTTGCAGCGGTCCCGCGCGCATCCGCCATCGCTTCGGCCCGCAATGGGGTTGACGTCGCCCGAAACGCGTTGGAGAAACTGTTGGCGACCGTGCCGTCGGCAACCGAAATCGAGGCGCAGCGGTCTTCGATCAGGCTTGCTGAGATCGCGCTCGAGAGGTTGCGGTCGCCTCAGACGTTTGACGCCGAATCGGCCCGCGTCGCGGTGAAGGTGGCTGAGGCGAGGCTGGCCCAACTCGTTGCCGGGCCGAACGAAGCTGAGATTGCGTCAATCCGCGCACAGATTTCGGCGATTGAATTGGCACGAGACGGCGCGAAAGGTGCGGTGACGGTTGCCGAGGCAAACCTGCACGCTGCAGAGAGTCGGCTCGCGTTCGTTCTTGAGGGGCCGAACCGATTTGACAGGGACGACGCGGCCAATCGGATCAGCGCGGTGCAGGCGCAGATTACCGCGCTGAGTGACCGCGTAGACACAAATCGGCAGGCCGCTGACCAGGCACGGACCATTGCCACGTTCGATCAGGAGACGCTCAGACGTGCCGTTGCGCAGGCGCGCCTCGACGTGTCCAACTTTGAAGACCAGACCGGCGACGTCAGGATTGTGGCACCGTTTCCTGGCAGGATCACTCGCTTGGCCGCGCGTCCGGGCGACACCGTGCAAGCGTTTTTCCCCGTGATGAATCTGTCAAGCCTTGAGGGAGTCGTAGTCAAGGCGGACATTTCCGAGGCGGATGTCCCTAGGTTGCAAGAGGGAATGCCCGTCGACCTGACGCTTGACATATATCCCGGGCAGTTGATCCGGGGGCGCATCATTTCCTTGCCAGTGTCTACGACCGAACGGGTTGGCGCGGCACCGGACAGGGCCACGCGAATTGCGGTTGATTGGCCTGCGCCGACCCCACTCGGGCGTCCGGAATTGGGGATGCTTGCGCGGGTCCAGATCACGCTCCTCAGCAAGCCCGATGTGCTCCTGGTGCCCAACACCGCAATCAAGATTGTTGGCAAGCGGAAATTCATCGAATACATGGATGGGGATATTCGGCGGTCACGGAACGTTGAGCTCGGAATCCAGACCGACACGGACACCGAAGTTTTGTCGGGTGTCCAACCTGGCATGGTGGTAATTGCGGGGCAGAACTGATTTGCGAGCGCGAACGTCCTCGTCTTCCGAGAACTTCTGACACCCCTTTTTTCTCTACGTCGGCAGCCGTAAGTGAGGCCATGCATGCGTCCGCTCATTCTTGTCCCGACGGTGTTCGAGGCAGTTCAGGTGTTTGGCGAGCTCGCCCGAGGTCCCCTGTCCACTGACGGCCACGCAATCGCCAGGTATTTGCTCCGGGACGATGGGGAATACGAAGTTCACATCCGCGGGTCGGTTTCTGGTCCGTCACCGGTTGACCTTGCCCCGGCACTTGAGCGTGCGCGAGCTGTCGAAGTCGCCATAGAAGTGTGCGGTTTCGGTTTGGCAGCGTCGGGGATCGGTGCGATGAATGCCTTGGCGCGGGAGGGTCGTCTGATGCGTCCAAGCGGCTCAAAAGATGGAACACCTTTGCCGGCAGGTCTTCCGGCCACAATCTTGATCGGAATCGCCGGCTCGTACGACCTAGGGGCGGCGCCCGTCGGTAGTGTCGTTATCGGAAGCCGAGCTACATGCGACGGCATAGGCGCGGGGACAGGCAAGGATTTCGTGGGGGCCGGAGCGATGGGTTGGTCCCAAGGCCATGCCCGAAAAGGCATCCAACCAGTTCAGGACACGATTGAATTGGACTGCTGGCTCATCGATGATCTACCGCGAAGTGAGCTTACAGACCGAGTCTTTTTCGGAGGAGAGGTGCTTTCGGTCTCCGCTGCGTCGGGGAGTGCGGACGATGCGCAAACCCGGCGCATTCGGCACGCCGAGGCACTGATCGAGGACATGGAGGCGTTTGCGGTCGCACTTGCCACGCGCTTGAGTGGCGGGTCAATGACGCTTATCCGTGGGGTGTCCAACGCAGTCGGTGATCGCGACCATCGCAATTGGAAAACCGGAGCTGCCCTAGGTGCGGTGAGCAGGGTTCTTGCGGCTGCAATCGGGCTGGCAAATTCAGAGCCTGGATTCTCATAGGTTTGGCCGATAGGACACCTCTGGCAATCTACTGGTAGTCTCACGCCATTCGGTGTTCGCAAGTTTCGTAGACGTCCGTTAGATCGTGAACACTCCTCTGATCTGCCAACATACCTTGTCTTCACCGCCCGATATTTTCGTTGACGGATCGTCTCCAAATGACTAGTGATGCCGTGACGCGCGCAGCTCCGAGTGGGTTGACTACAAACGCTCCCGACGTGATCGTCTCCATCTCTGATGGTACGTGGGAACAGTGGTTCAATCAGGTTCTGCATTCCTTGGGCAATCACTCGTACCTGCTGGTGTTCTTCGGTTCATTTTTGGAGAACACCGTCATTCTTGGATTTCTGCTTCCGGGAGGTGTGGCAGTTGCGATTGCGTCGGCCGCCGGTCGCGCGGTCGATGCATCACTTCCTGCTCTCGTCGCACTTGGCGCCGCCGGAATGTGCGGCGGGGCAGTATTCGACTTCTGGCTAGGGCGCATCGGCGCTGAACGCGTGCTCCTCCAACCTTGGGTGGGTCGTCTTGGGCCTTACCTGCTCGGAAAGCTTGACAAGGCGAAACCACACATCAACAGACACGGTTGGTGGATGATGCTCGTGGTCCACGCATTTGGCCACGGGCGTTCTTCGCTCGCCCTCGCAGCGGGCGCTAGTCGAGTCTCTTTTGTGCGCTTCCTGCTCATGGAAGCACCGGCGGCCCTGCTCTGGTCGGGTGCCTTTGTGGGCGGGGGCTACTTCCTTGGAGGCGAGTGGCGCAGAGTCACGTGGGTGATGAACCGCATGGGTTGGATGGGTGCGGCCTTTGCGGTGGTTGCGTGCCTAATTTGGTGGTATCGACGTAGCAACTCGCCGAGTTCGGGCGGTGGAGCGTCATCCCAAGCGGTGGAAGAGTCAGCCTCGCTCAAGACCGATCCCATAGCTGACGCGGTGACCGTGGACCGAATGAAACTCGGGCGGATTACTATCTGAGCGAAAATCGGCTCGCAACGCACCTATTGGCCGTACTGGACGGTCTTCAAGGGGGCCATGGGCGGGAGAAGTTCGTGATGATTGGGCCTCCAAATCGGATGTCCGGTTGATCGTCTAGAAACTGGTTTGATGCCGGGTCGTCAAGGTTACGTTCGAACCGTGATCCGGGCCACACGCCAAGCGTCATGTCATCCCAGTTGGCATCGAAGTAGGGAACAGGGTTGGTCGCGATTGCCCTGCCTTGCTTGCGGATTTCTAGGTGAAGGTGGGGGTTCCGGTTGCAAGTGTACGGAGCAATCGAATCACCCGTATTCCCCACGACCTGACCCGGTTCGACACGGTCCCCGACGCGGACATGTTTCGTCCGCTCAACCAGGTGCCCGTACATCGCGATGTTGCCATCATCGAGGAGGACAACACAGTTGTGGGGCGGGGACCCAAAGTCCCCGTCAACCGCGATGACCTTGCCTGGGGCGATTGCGACCACTTCGGACCCGCACTCGGTGGCGAAGTCAATGCCGAAGTGGATCCCTTGGCCTTGGCCATAGGTTGAATTTCGTCCCCGGTATCCCGTCGTTGTGACGCCGTACCACTGGGCGACATACCATGTGGATGGACCTGGTGGAACCGCAAACGGAAGCCGGTAAGGCTTGTCTCCGGACGCCTCGGATGGGGCTGGGGGAGGTCCAGGGATTGTCTCGACGGTTCCAGTTCCGCCCAGTTCGATGCGCCAAAGCGATTTGTCCGCCGCGGACACGAAGACAAGCTTCGACCCGTCGTGAGATATGTCCCAATCGAAGTTTGCAATCTGGAACGGCGTGGTCGAAGGATCTGTCAGGCGTCGAACATTGCCCGTTTCTGGCGACACTTCCCAAACCTCGTGACTTGCCGAACGGGTAGCCCGGTGTGGGATGACGAGAAGTCGGTTGTCAGATGTCCACCGGTACCCACCGATCATTGATACTCGGCGGCGACGGGATCCATCGGTTCGCGTTACCCATAGCCCGTCTTGGTCGCCCTTCCTGTTCCACATCGAGACGTGAGCAATCCAGGTTCCATCCGGCGATGCGACCAGGCCAGCCAGGCGTTTGCCCCGGGCGAGTTCAATGATCGACTCATCGCGAGTGTCGTATGCCCAATACGAAGGATCGTCTGGTTCGGTGCGCCGTCCGGACAGAAGTAGTCGGACATTGCCGCCGTCGTCGGGTGCAGGGATCCAAGCTTGGACGGAGCCATTGATCGGGAGGCGGATTTTGCGTCCGTCTTCCCCATCAGCGCGCGCAATCATTACTTGAGTGAGGCCGAACGCGGAGTTGGACCATCCTGACGAGCCGGCTCCTGTTGACGGACCTCCGGGAGACCCGACCCCGCTCGCGGTGTAAGCGACGGCGCTAGCGTCACTTGAAAATACCGGAGTGGTCGTGGTTGGAAGCGACCATTCCCGCCCGCTGGGCAGGTGTGTAACTGCCGTGTCGCGTCTCTGGACCCTCGGTGTAACCAGAAGGCGTGAGCCCCCCACCATGTATCCCCACTCGGCACGCTCACGCCGTGGCTCAACTTCCTGAGGCCCGATGACGAACATTCCACCCTGACCAGGCGCCGGTTGGTCATAGAAAAGTATGCGGTCATTGTCATCGGCAAAGAAGGGCTGGGTGACGCCTGAAGTGGCCAGGCGGGTCATCCTGGTCACGGGTGCCTGGCTAGCCGAATTATTGCTCGGCTCTGGGAGAACGACTTCAGCAGCGTTGGCGGGCGCGACCGCGGTTGTCGTTTCCTCACCCTTTGCCATTCGCTCGGCGTTTGATGGCAGTCCGCTGCTCGCCGCGCCTGCTGATCGGGTGCCAGGCACAGAGTCGTCTGCACAACCAGCCGTGGTCGCGGCCATCCCGGCAATGCCGACTAGAACGCCCCGCCGCGACGTTGTAGGATCCGTTACGCGCGACCCGACGTCTGGCATGACCCGATGTGGAAGCTTGCCGGTTCCGCGGCGTTGTCCGCGTGCGCCGTCAAGGGCTTCCCCTTCTTCGCCATGCGATGATGGATCAGCACAGGGTCCAACGCGACACATTGTTTCTGTCTCGGCCTTGGTCAGCAACCGGCGTGATCAGGCATCGAGTCGCCTGATGGTGTCGGAACGTACCGAGTGGAGTCCTCGGTTGCACTTCACTTTCGGACAGATTGTAGTCGGGACGCTATGCGGCGGTGTGGAATTAGAAGAATTCGGTGTGCTTCCGAAGCGTTCCCAGTGTTCTCCAATGGTCTGGAAGCGCCGAACAACCGTCTCCTATTCTCAGGCCGCCTTTCCGATTGTTGTCCCGCGGGCTTGGCGGATTATCATTTGGTTCAGTCGTGACTAACCTGCATTCCGTAGCGCCGCTTACTTTGAATGACGGTCCAGACTTGCCCCTCCTGGCTCTGGGGGAGATCCTTCCTTCGTGGCGTCCTGAGATTGAGAGACCAGTCGCTCTGGCCGGGGGATATTCCCACGGTGTCTATTCGCTCGGGGACACGTATGTGCTTCGGCTTGCGGTACCGGAACGTGCCGAGCGATTGAGGCATGAAGCGGCGACGTTGAATGACCTTTGTGCCAGATCGGACCTTGTCGGCATCACGAATCGGTTGCCCAGGGTTGTTGCCTCCTTCGATGCCGGAACGGCGACCGATGATGGTTGCCGATCGCGTTGGCAAGGGTGTCACGGCCTGATCATCAACCGCTTTCCTGGTACGAACGCGTTTCGCGCCTGGCTCGATGCGGACGAGGTCACACGCGTGGGGTGGATCTGCGAAGCCGTAAGGATCCTTCGATCAGTTCACGGCTTTCCTGAGGGCGATCTCTCCGATCGATTTACACCGGTGCCCGGGGGCCGGTACACCTCTGGGTGGTATGGCACCCGGATCGAAGCTGCGGGAACGGATTGGCGCGACTGCCATCGCTCTTACGTGTCCAAACTACGTGCACGGCATGCATTCTCTCCAACCATTCGTCACCGTCCCTTGATCGAGGAATCGCTTGCTGCTTGTGAGGCGCGTCTGGATGCGATGACAAGTGTTTGGGGGCCCCGCCCCGGACATGGCGACTTCCACCTCCACAACATCATCGTCAATGGCACCGTGGTTACAGGGTTGATTGACTGGGAATGGGGTGGCTTGACTGAACCTGATGCTGATCTGGCTCACTTGCTGCGCTGGTCACTCTTCCCGGCACATCCCGCCGATGAGGACCTTGAAGACCGGGTCACAGCGACAGACTTTGCTGGAGTACCCTCGGCAGTCTGGAGTGCATACCCGGAAGTGGCGACAATCAAGTCCCTTGAGGACCGTCTTTTCGTCTACCTTGCGGAACATGACCTGCACCAACTCACGGAACACCCGGACTCGACGCAAGCTGTCATCAGGCTCGAGGCATGGCTGGCCGGCGCCCACAGGACTTTGATTCCAGGCGACTAGGCCAACAAAAGGATCGGCCCAGTCACAATCCCGAAGGATGTGGCCGGGCCTCGACGTTTGGCAACGTAGCGCGCTGCTCCTACGAAACTGGCTTGATCTTGTGCAACATCAGCGGGAACGTGGTGTGCCAGTATGCGCCGTTGATGTAGCTGTTGAGCACGGTGGGCCAGTTTGACCAGCGCAACGTGTTCATCGGGATCCAGTGGTAGAACTGCCACACCGGGATTGTCGGCAGTTCCTTCAGCCAGATGGCCATTGCATCGTGGAAGAGATCGAGAAGCCTCGGGTCACCCATCGGGACGTTATTCATGGTCTCAAGGACCTTGTCGAAGTCCTTGTTCGACCATCGGCTCCACTGGTTGCCTCCTCCACCCGAGGTGTTCCCTTGAGGCTTGGAGTTGACTGAGGTGTACAGGTAAAGGGTGTAGTACGGGTCAGCAATCGATGCCCCATGGCCGAACAGCCATGCACCGCCGAACTTGCCACTGATTGCCTGATTTGTCCAATCGGGTGGCTGGCTGTACGCGGACTCGAAGCCGGCCTTGCGGAGTTGCTCGGCGAGAATCGGGCCTGACGTTGCCCAGATGCTGAACCCGAGTATGTCGATGACAATCCTCTTGCCGCCCTTGGCCCAGAAACCCGCACCGTCCTTGGCGTAGCCCTTGGCCTTCATGCGCTTGTCGACCTCACCCAAGTCGAACTTGTTGGTTGGATACTTCTGGAGGAGATCCTTGATGCTGCCGAAGAACGGGAGGAGCGCCGGATAGGCCGGGTACGGGATCTCAGTTGGCACGCCGGCGCCCTCATACCCGACTTCGATTACCTGTTGGCGATCGAGGGCGTAGCTCAACGCCCACCGGATTTCCGGGTCGTTCCACGGTTCCAATTCGGTGTTGACCCACAGGCTATTCGGCCACCAGTCGATATAGCCGTACGGCGGACGGTTGAAACTGTGGCTGATGATCTGCTTGTTTTGCTCGACCAATGGCTTGATGATCTGCGGCAGTAGCGTGAACCCTAGGTCCCCGTCGTTCGACGCCATCAATTGCGCTAGGCGGTTGTCGTCCGAGTAAGGCACAAAGACGATGCGCTGAACATCGGGGAGGGTTCCGGCCGCCGACCATCCTCCGAAGTCGACGTCCTTCCCCCACCAGTCATCCCGCCGATCCATGAACTTCTGCGTCTCGGTCCAGAGGACGATCTTGTACGGTCCGGTGCCGCAAGGCCATCCCTTCGCCACGTCAAACCACAAGAACTCTGTTGGGTCCTGACCCTCGAAGATGTGCTTGGGAAGAAGTTTGACGCCGTTGTCGAACTTGAACGCCAGATACTCGAACAGGAACCGCGGGTTCGGGGAGGTAAACGCAAAGGTGACCGTAAGGTCGTCGGACGCGGACACCGATTTCAGATACTTCTGCATGTCGGCGCCATACGACAACTTCAAGTTTGTCATGAGAAGGTTGAAGGTGAACTCAACATCCTTGGCGGTGAAAGCGACCCCGTCACCCCACTTTGCGCCCGTGCGGATGTTCACCGTGAGGCTGGAGAAGTCTTCAGCGTAGGAATAGCCGGTTGCCAGCCACGGGATCATTTCATCGCCGAACGCCGAATAATAGAACAGGCCTTCCCAGAGAGCAGCGTTGCCGATCTGATGGGTTGCACCAGCCGCGTACGGGTTCCCAATGCCTGCGTCGGTGAAACGGCCACCACCACCACCACCAATGATCTGCAGCGACCGGTTGCGAGGTACGTCGGGGATTCCGGCCTGGGCCGCCACGGTTCCGGTGTCTAGTCCGCCAAAGGTCGCTGCCAACGCAACGGCGCCTCCGACGGTTCCCGCACGGAGTATCGACTCACGTGAGTGCCTGGTGTCCAACAAGTCCTCGTTCCTTCCCCCAAAGGCGTGTGGAAGCCAACGCCGGATGTAGCGTTAGCCTCCTATCAAGATGGCGAAGCCAATCTCCCCCAACAATCCAAGCAAAGGCGGGCAATGGTGCTTCACCGCCAACCTCCGACTTTAACGTATCACGGGTTATCACTCATTGCAACTTCATAGGCGTGTGCAAGCTCATGACCAGTGCGGTTGATCGCGGAAAGACGGTCGGAGGTCCTGCACACGAAGTCAGGCCCACGCACCCTTTGCCATCATGCCTCCGTCGACGCAGACGTACTCGCCAGTCATGAAACTGGCAGCGTCGCTTGCAAGGAACAGGACAACATTGGCGATTTCATCCGGGGTTCCGATCCGTCCCAGCGGGTGCGCTTGCGCCGCCCTGGCAAGGTTTTCTTCATAAGTGCTTGGGTCACGCCCCAATGCAACGCGGACCAATGGAGTGTCAATTGTTCCCGGGCAGATGGCGAGAACGCGGATGCCTTCATGGGCGTACTCGACGGCAAGCTGGCGCGTCAGGGAGAGGACGGCACCCTTGCTGGCGGCGTATGGAGGCACCCCCTTCATTGATTGCAGTCCCTGCACGCTGGCGTTGTTGATGATCGCGCCACCACCGCGCTTGCGAATGTGGGGAATTCCGTATTTCGCCATGAGGAAGTGGCTCTTCACATTGACATCCATGATCCTGTCCCAGACTTCCTCAGGGGTGTCTTCGGCGGTGCAGTAGCTCTCCGCCGGTTGGATGCCAACATTGTTGAAAATCACGTCCAATCCGCCGTATGTTTCGACCGCCGCATCAATGGCGTGGCGCGCGGCTTCACTTTTGCCAACGTCACCCTTGACATAGCGACCATGTCCCCCGGCTGCCTCGATAGCCTGCACGGTTTCAGCACCGGCGGCATCGTCAATATCTGCGACGATGACCGAGGCACCCTCCCGCCCAAAGGCGATGGCAGTTGCCTGTCCCATTCCCATCGCGCCGCCGGTAACGATCACCACTTTGCCGATGTAACGGCGCTGCGCTTCGCTCATGTCCGTTCTTCCCCTTCATTGCGGCCTTAGGCCGTACTGCCAAGAACAGCGTATTCGGTCGGCGCGTTCCGGTGCGTTCCCGAAGTTGTCTGGTATGACGTCCGCGTGCAGGTTCCGGAGGTAAGTGCCCCCGCGCATCGGTCAGGCAACGCGTCGGCTCGTGGATCGGAAACCGTATCCGGCTTGCTGCGCACATACCTTTGGCCGTTTCGGAAGCGGGTGTTCATGATGGCGTCCCTCGTGATGCTGTCGTCCGCGATTCAGGTGCTGATGCCTCGGCTGATCGGCGCCGTGATAGACGGTGCTTCACTCGGCAGGTCGCTTGGCGACCTCTACTTTCTCGCCGCGATCTTCGTGGCGGGTGGGGTTGCCGTCCAGGTACTCGGTGTCACCGAGGCCTACCTCGGGGCGGATCTGGGTCAACTGGCGACGAATTCGGTCCGTGCGGACGTGACCAGGCATCTTTTGACACTTGACCGCGAGTTCTTTGCCTCCAACTCGCCCGGGACACTCATCGAGCGGGTGGACGGCGACACTGCACTGCTTTCAGGTTTGTTTGGCAGGTTGACACTCGAGGTCGCACAGGGAGTACTCATCCTGAGCGGGGTGCTCGTGATGACCGCATCAACCTCGCCATTGATCGCAGCAATCTTGGTGGTCATTCTTCTACTGGCGTGGGGAACGTTGCGTGCCGGTCACTCCCGTGGCTCTCCGATCAGAATTGCGCGTCAGGCAGCCTCGGCAGACTTGTTCGGGTTCATTGAAGAGCGAATTGCCGGGATAGACGACACGCGGGCCGGGGGCGCGGTCAAGTATGCCCAAGGACGGCTTGAGGCCTACCTCAACCGATGGTTCAGGGCCACGTTTCGGTCAGTAGCCTGGAACGGTTTCGCGGGTGCCACCATCACCATCGCTGTTGGAGCGATGCTTGCCGCCGTCTTCGTTATTGGTGGGTTCGGGCTCGTCAACGGAACCTTGTCTCCCGGAAACCTCATTGCCCTCGTTGCGTGGGTCGATATCTTGCGTCGCCCGGTCGAAGCGTTTGGTCGGCAGGCCCAAGAACTTGGGCAAGCAGCGGCAGGCGCTTCGCGGCTAGCCGAGCTCCTCGCGCTTCGGTCGTCCCGGGCGTCATCGACAAATTCCACGAATGTGCAGTTCGAGGATCATGGCGGGAATTGGGCAGAAGGCAGTGCCCCGCTCGGTATTTCCATGGAGAACGTCACCTTCACGTACGAGAATGGCGAACAACCTGCGGTGTCGAACCTCACGTTCGAATTGCCTCCGGGTGGTTTCCTTGCGGTCGTCGGACATACCGGAAGCGGCAAGACGACACTGGGAAGACTGATTGCACGGGAAGTCGAGACCGGACGGGGGATCATCAAAATCGGCAGCCGTGACGCTTGGGTTGACCTTGCCACGGTGCCTGAGGTTCAGCTCCGTCGGATGGTTGCGGTGGTGAACCAGGATGTCGCGCTTTTCCATGCGAGTGTCAGAGACAACGTGACCATGTTCGATCCGGAGGTTCCGGATGCGGCCGTGATGAGCGCGCTGGATCGAGTGGGACTCGGTCCGTGGCTGGCGTCGCTCCCGGACGGAGTTGCTACCCATCTCTCGCCCGCGGGTGGGCGTGAACAATCCCATGGGAGGATTGGTGGGCGTGTGGGGACAGGTGGGTTGTCGGCGGGGGAGTCCCAACTCTTGGCACTGGCCCGGGTATTTCTCGGGAACGCTCGCCTTGTGGTCCTCGATGAACCAGCCGCGCGGATCGATCCCGTGACCGAAGTCAGGCTGATAGATGCTCTCGACGCACTGGCCCGTGACCGCACCGTAATGGTGATTGCGCACCGTCCGTCGACCATCGGGCACGCGTCTCATGTCGCGGTGATGGAAGCCGGATGCCTGGTCGCCTTCGGACCGTCCAATGACCCTGCAGTCTCGCGGTTCATCGCACCCGGGGTTGCACCTGACATTGCGACCGACCCCGCCCCGATGACTCCTGTGACTGTGGCCCGGAATAAGGCGCCGACGGACACTGACATTGGGTTTGGTCCGTCGGATTCAACTACGACGGACCGTTCAGCAACGGTCTCCGTCTGGCCCGTGCTCGGCGGGCTTATCCGAGCGATGACCTGGTGGTGGCTTGGAAGTGTGGTGATGGCCGGATTTGTCGGCTACGTGATCGGCTTGGTTCCCGGCCTCGTCATTCGCGAGTTCCTCGATGCGGCATCTTCCATGGCTAGGGGCGGCGATCCCTCCCCCTTGATTTGGCTGGGTGCCTTGATCTTCCTCTTCGGGGTCGGCAGAGGGATCCACATGGCCATCACCGCGACCATCGAACCCACCACGCAAACCATGGGGTCAGGAATGCTGATCGCAGCGTGTTTCTCAGGGGTCATGCAATCTCGGCGGTACCCGGCGTTGCCCGGGTCTCCCGGTGAAGCGGTGAGTCGATTTCGTGACGACACGCTGGTGATTGGACGCTTTGCAACCTGGCTCGGCGACCCTTTCGGGCAACTTGCACTCGGGGTTGGCGCCTTTGTGGTCCTGTGGTCTCGCGATCCGCAGGTAGCGGTCGCGTCGGTTGCTCCGATCGTATTGGCTATGGTGGTTTCGCAGGCTGCCAGCGGACCAGTGCAACGCGCTCGGCAGGCTGCGCAGGCGGGCGTCGCTAGCGTCACGGACCTGCTTGGCGACGTGTTTGCTGGTGCAGCGGTAATCGCGATGTCCCGAACCAGTGAGCACGTGATTGCACGGGTGCAACAACATGGAGACACACGCCGTCGCGCGGCGCTGCGAGAAGTGCTCCTCAATCAGTCGGTACAGGCACTCTCTCGAAACGTTGCGACGCTCGCCTCTGGGGTAGCGTTGATCGTGTCGGTGCCCGCGATCATTGACGGGAGGCTCACAAGTGGAGACGTGGGACTAACCCTGTCCTACGTGACATGGCTCGCGGTGCTCGCCGGGTTCTATGGAGATTTTGTTCTCCAGTTCAGGCAAGCGCGGGTCGCCCTCGCGAGACTGGGTGAGCTTGTGCCAGACACCCATATCCCGCAGGAAATCGCGGGTCACCGACTCGGGATCTGGGAGTCGGCAAAAGGGGCCAACCGGCAAGAGTGGCTTCCCGTGGAAACTGGGGACAATCTGGTCTCTGACCTTGCCGTGTGCAAACTGACATTTTCGTTTCCCGCTCGTGACCTCCCGAACGATGCGCGAAAGCCAGCAATAGCCGCGGGAATCTTTGGGGCGACCTTCCGGGTGCGTGCGGGGTCGTTCACGGTCGTCATTGGGCGTGCCGGTTCAGGCAAGACGACCCTCTTGCGAACGCTGATGGGCTTGCTTCCCGCCTCGTCCGGATCAATCGCGTGGAACGGTGTGGAAGTTCCAGACCCCGGGTCCTGGTTCGTTCCCCCGAGAGCGGGCTACGTTGCACAAGTACCCCGTCTGTTTACCGATACCGTTCGGGCGAACATTCTTTCCGGAACCGACCCCGCTCTGCTGGATCTGGATGCGCGGCTTGCCAGCGCCCTACATCTGGCAACTCTGGACCGGGATATTGGGGCTCGGTTGCTGTCGCTGTCGTCTCCAGTCGGGCCTCGGGGGCTGCGGATATCAGGCGGGCAAGCACAACGCGTCGGAGTTGCGCGAATGTTGGTCACGCGTCCGTCCTTGCTTGTCGTTGATGACCTATCGAGTGCCCTCGACGAAGCAACCGAGGCCGAACTCTGGTCGAGATTGATTTCGAGTGGTCCAGTGACAATCGTTGCGTCGTCGAACCGTCCCAATGTCATCGAAATGGCCGATCAAGTCATCGAGGTAGTTGATGGCCGATGCCGAGTGATCCGCGGATCCCGGTCGCAGCAGAACTCCTGAGTTCCAAAGTCTGGATCATGAGAAAGCATGCGCGAGACCGAATGCCGCGCCTGCAGCCAGTCCGCCCACGACAAGGGTCTGAACGGCAGACCGAACCAGGTTCATTCCGGTCAACCGACCCTTGATTGCCCCAAAGGCCAAGAGAGCGACACCGGTAGATATCACCGACCACACCATTGCGTCGGGAACGGCCGGAACCAGCATGTAGGGAACTAGTGGCACCAGCCCGCCAACGATGTACGCACCGCCGATGGTGAACGCACTGGTGAACGCGCGTCGCGGATCCGGTCGCTCGATCCCGAGTTCGAATCGCATCATGAACTCGACCCAACGATCGCGATCCGCGGTGATGGCCGCCACGACGCGCTCCAGCGGTTCACCTTCGAGGCCAAAACCTCGCATGACGCTTTCAACTTCGGCCACTTCTCGATGGGGGACTTCCGCGATTTCTCTCCGTTCTCGTGCCACTTCAGCGTCGAAGTGTTCTATGTCTGTCTTGGCCGCGAGGTACCCGCCCAGACCCATGGCGATTGCCCCGGCGGCAACTTCGGCGAGCCCCGCCGTGACGATAAGTGAAGACGACGTAACGGCAGCAGAGAGACCGGCAGCAAGTGCAAATGGGACAGTCAGCCCGTCGGACATCCCGATTACAACATCGCGTACGGCTTCAGTGGCAGTGAAGTGTCTCTCAACGTGGGGAGTGGACGGCATCCCTTTTTTTCCTCAACTCCGCCAACGGCTTCCGATTGACACTTGGCGCAAACTCCGCGGTACCCACGGTGCGTTCCGCCTCGGAAGCGTCCGGTCTCGTGGGCTTTCACCGACGGCGTTTCGTGCCACTCGAGAGGCAGCAGGTTTGAGCAAGTGGGTAGCCCACCTTGTGAGCCTTCCAACTGGTTCGCGTAGTATCAGGATTGTCACGATGGCAAGGATTAAACCTGCCGCCGCGCGGAGCGCGGTCCGGTCGCCGAACACACGTTGGATCTCTACAAGTGCCTGGACGACGCCCCACGCGGCGATCATGATTCCGGCAATCATCAATGGCAGAACCACCACAATCGCGATCATTCCGTAGGCGATACCTCGGCGCTCGCCCCAGGGTTCCTTGATCACCAGGGCACGACGCGCTTCTCGGTCTATGATCCAGGCCCCGATCAGCCACACCATTCCGAGAGCAACTGGCAGCGACCGTCTCCAAATCGCCTCTTGGTCGCCTGGCGGTGGTGATTCTTGAGTATTCCTTTCGGAAACCGCTTGAGAAGGAGGTTCGAAAGCGGAAGCATTGGTCGAGGTGCCGGGCTTCAGCATCTCGGTTGAGGCGAACCTGTCACCAGTGACCGTGCCAAACAGGTCACGAGCCGGAGGGTGTGCCGTCGAATACCCAATCAGGGCAACCAGAGATGCGAGCAACACCAATGATAAGACGAACCAACCCTGACGCTCTCCGTCCGACCACATGGCCACCAGGATGTTGTCGGACTCGGCCTTCTGATCGGTGTCTGCGAAGTCATCAATCCACGGCGTGACAACCCGACGTGGTCCGACCGGTTCTAAGCGATTTGTGTCTGCCGATGCGCGAGGAGGATCGAGAGGCTGAAAGATTGAAGGTTCGAGTGCGGAATTGAGGCGAGCCAACCTGGTCCCTGCCCGAGAGTCTCCCGGGCGTGGCAACCAAAGTTGCGAATCGCTTTCCGGACGCGTTGCAAGGTCCGGTCCCGTCCCATCGCTGCGACGCTGATCCGGATTGCCTCCCATCGGACATTCCTATCTTCCGTGCCGGAGCCTCGCGATCAGCCGCGCCGGCAAACCAGCTTCGCGCATCTTACGTTGCACGTCATCAATGTTGTACTCCACGCGTCGAGCCTGAAGTCTCGTTTGACCGCCGTCTGTAGTCTCGAGCATCAGGTAGGAGGCGGACGATAGGCCGTCACGCGGTTGACCGACGCTCCCAGGGTTGGCAATCAGGCGCACGTCAGTTTCAAGGTCGACAATGGTTCCGTGATCGAACGCTGACACGGAAATCAGCGTGGACGCGGGTCCGTCGTCGTCATAACCGTCACCATGGCCGCTCGACGGAAGCTGTCCGCTATCGCTTTTGGGGCGGAGAGCGTAGTATTCGGCACGGTGGGTGTGGCCGACGAGACAATGTGGCGTGCCTATCTCGGCAAGGCTGGCGAGTGCAACGGCCTCCGAGTCCATGTAATCCCAGACGGGGTCGTGAGGCGTACCGTGGACGAGCGTGAAGTCGCCCAAACTAGGGACTGCGCGGCCATCTAGCCGCACCGGAAGTCCGTCGAGATACGCGCGGGTCTCAGGGGTGAGGGATTTGATGGTCCAGCGCGCGGCCGTTGCCGCGTCTGGGTTGAATTCGGCAATCGAAATCTTGCCGGTCGCCGCCCGGTCGTGGTTCCCGGCCACGGCATACACCGCAGTCCCGCCGATTTCGCAATCCCTAAGCTCACGAACGCATTCGTTTGGGTTAGGTCCATAGCCGACAATGTCGCCGAGGCACCAGATGGCGTCAAGGCTTCCGAACGACATTGCATCGACTATTACGCGCTCAAGGGCGTCGAAATTACCGTGTATGTCAGAGATGATTGCGCATCGCATGATCAGGTATCACAGACCAAACGTGCGAGGGGGCCGACGTGACACCGTCAGACAACTAGGCGAGGCAAGTTGTCGGTACTTAGTGTGTGAAAATCTGCTTGGCTCGACCGCACGCAGTTTGAACAGGCCCGAGTGTCATTCAGGCTGCACCACTTCTCACTGGAGGATCCAATGGTTCTCGACTGGCTCGTACGCAAACCCGGCAGTGCCCCTCTGGTCATCGCCCATCGCGGTTCGAGTGGCGTCGCGCCCGAAAACACGATTGCGTCGCTCGAACTTGCCGTTTCCCAAGGGGCGACGGCGGTGGAGTGTGACGTTGTCCTGTCTGCCGATGGAGTGCCGATTGTCATCCATGACACGACGCTTGACCGGACCACGAGCGGATCTGGCGACGTTTCCGCGCTAGATTGGTCTGATTTGGCGAAGTTGGATGCTGGATCGTGGAAAGACACCAAGTATGGGACCGAACGTCTTCTACGGCTAAGTGACCTGCTGCATCGTGCGAAGGGACGGGCGCGGATCATCATTGAACTGAAGGCAGGGGATCCAGCCACACTGGCCCAGACGACCCTGGAGGCAATCGAAGCCAATCCGGGAGCCGACACCGCGGTCATATCCTTCGTGCCCGCGGTGGTTGAGGCGGTCCGCCGGACGATTCCGGGCGTTGCGGTCGGATATCTGTATTCGAGACACTGGCCGTGGGCAACCGACCACGCCGACGTCATTTCGCGTGCCCGGGCGATCGGCGCTCACTTCGTTAGCCCCGAATATTCCCTCGCAACTGAGGAGTTCTGCTCGGCTGCGCACCTTGCCGGCATGCCCGTGAGTGTGTGGACCTGCAACGACGCGGAGTCAATGCGCAGTCTCGCCGACGCAGGCGTGGATGCAGTGACGACTGACTGGCCGGACATTGCCCTGAAAACATATCGGTGATGCAGTGGGCACGCCCAATTGGTCGTGCGCGTGAGTGCCGGTTCGTTGCTATGATGCGCCGTCTGTTGCCGGGGGAGATCCATCGGGGATCAAGCATTACCAACGGCAGGCGAAGGGGAGATCAGTTCCGTGAGAATTGCACGCGTTGAAGTTCACGGCGAGGCACATGATGCTATTCTGGAAGGCGATTTCGCCTATCACCTAGAGGGATCGGTTTTCCACGCGCCTCACAAGGGCGCCGCGATCGGACCGTTGTCCGAGTTGAAGTTGCTTGCGCCTTGCACCCCGACGAAGGTGGTCTGCATCGGGCTCAATTACAAGGCGCACATCGAGGAGACTAACGCGACGGCGCCCACGGAGCCGTTGATGTTTTTCAAGCCTCCCACATCGGTCGTCGGTCACCTCGACGACGTGCATTGGATTCCGGGTTGCGAGAAACTGGACTACGAGTCTGAGTTGGCGATGGTCTTCGGCAAGACTGCGAAGAACGTTGCCCCGGGCACGTACCGTGACTATGTACTGGGTTACACGTGCGCGAATGACATCTCGGCGCGCGATTTCCAGCGATCTGATGGGCAGTGGACGCGAGCAAAGGGGTCCGATACGTTTTGCCCGCTGGGTCCGTGGATTGTCACCGACATCGATGCCGAGGACCTTCACATTGGTGGTGCACTCAATGGAGAAGTGCGGCAGGACAGCCGCACGTCAGACCTCCTGTTCGGATTGGACGAACTGGTCGTTCACGTCACCAAGTATTTCACGATGCTTCCGGGCGACGTCATGATCACTGGCACGCCGTCAGGCGTGGGCACGTCCAAGGGGCTCATGAAGCCTGGTGATGTCTACGAAGTCACCATCGAAGGTATCGGCACCCTCCGCAACCGAATTGTCGGACTGCACTGATCACTTCGCGACCCTCCTCCCAGAAATCAGATCGGGGAGGAGGGTCGTTTCCTGCTCCCGTTCCGATTTCGGGGAAGTCAACCTGGCCGGCCGCCTCTGGTGAAAGGGCGCGTTTGGATCCCTAATGACACGGATTGGCAGGCAGTCGGCATCCCTCCGGATTGGCCTCATTGCAGACGATTTGACGGGCGCGCTTGACGCAGGTGCGGGGTTCGCCAAGGCGGGCCTGCGGAGCGTCATGCAATTCGGGCCAACCGGAACCGTCGCCTTGCCCGTTGGCGCAGACGTAATCATCTTCAACACCGCAAGTCGTGAGGGGGATGCGGTAGTTGCCCGGGAACGGGCTCGCGAGGCGGCACTGCGTTTGCTTGGGCACGGCGTATCGCTGATTTACAAGAAGATGGATAGTGTACTTCGGGGGCATCCAGGCCCTGAACTATCCGGAGTGCTTGACGCAATTGTGATCACTCATCCTGGCGCGCGAGCACTGGTGGCCCCTGCATTTCCCGCCCAGGGCCGAACCACTGTGGATGGCGTGCAGCTGGTCCATGGTGTTCCAGTGGCCGCGCATCTTGGTCGTCTCGACCACGCGCTTGCCCCGGTGTTCGCCAGCTGCGACATCCGGGACTCTACTACGGACGACGACCTCCGAGTAATCGCACGCGACGGTGTCGCCGGTGAAAGGATTTTATGGGTTGGTTCCGCCGGTCTTGCTTCCCAAGTCGTTGAGGCATTCCGGGTGTCGGGTGCCGCCTCTGAGACCCGGGAGGTTGACACTTGGAGTGATGCCCCCGACAGAAGTGCCAGTTCAGGCGAGGTTTGGAACGCGGTGCGGCCCGAGAGAGTGATCGTAGTCGCGGGAACGGTTCACCCCGCAACGGTGTTGCAAGTAGAGACACTCGTGGCCGACGGGTGGGACCACATTGCTTTTGACATCGGCGACCCGGATGGGTGGCCAGATGAACGGGAAGTCTTGCGGGCCATGACGAACTCCAGCACTTCTGGGGTGGTCGTGTCAACTCATGCGAACCTGTCTGGCCACTCACACCCGGATGAGGTCATAGATCCCAGTTTGGTGCGGAATGCGGTAACGCTGCTTGACCGAATTGCGCCAATTGTGTCGGCATTGTTGATGGACGGACGTACTGGATTGGTAGTGACCGGGGGAGAGACTGCACAGCACCTCTTCACGGGGATTGGTGTGACGTCTGTTGACGTGTTCGGCGAGGCACTGCCGGGCATCCCGATTGGTGTGATGGAGTTTGGCGGCGTTCGGGTACGTGTCGCGACCAAGTCTGGCGGTTTTGGCGGGTCCGATGCCCTCCGGCATGTCTGTCGCGTTCTGGTTTCGTGATGACCATTGGCCACGCGTGATCTCCGCCGCACCGGCACAGTCCGACTGGCACGACCAAAGCCCCTGCTTCCCGGCGTGCCTACTGCTCGCGAGAGGTCCGGGCCACCGGTTGTATTGGCGACGGTGACTCCTGGGCTTGAGGCTGTCGCGATTGCCGAAATCATCGAGACAGTTTCCGGTGCGGTGATCGTTTCCACGTCTCGTGGGAAGGTCTACGCGCGGGTGCCTGCCTTGGACCCGGCGCTGACCGACTTGCGGACCGTCGACAACCTGTACCTCTATCTCGGTGAGGTGGAGGTTGGCGTCCGTCGTGTCGATCTTTTGGCGCTTGGCACTGCGGTTGCGTCCCTAGGTGGAGTGATCGGACTGTTCCGACATCGAGAGTCTGACTGGGGAGATTCCCCGAGCTTCGTGGTGAATGCCAGTCGGATTGGGAAGCAGGCGTACAGCCGTTTCGATGCTGCAACGGCTGTGGCACAAGCGATTGCCTTGAAGGTGCCCGGGTGGACGAATGCCACCCCCGCAGTCATCCACACTGTCGCGCGTCGTGATCTTGAGGACGAGGGTGATGCGGCGCCCCGCTTTGCTCGCAGCACGGTTGAACTTCGCCTTGACATCCTCGGGCAAAGAGGCGTTGTTGGATGGCGGCTCACACCCCCATCGTTCCGGTTTCGTGGGCAAATGCGGGCATTTGCTCCCGGGTCCATTCTTCCGACCGTCGCGCACGCACTCGTGAGGATGAGTGAACCGCGTAATGATGACGTGTTCCTTGACCCGTTTGCCGGCACCGGAACGATCCTTGCCGAACGTGCCACGACTGACGCACTCGCTGTCATCGGGACTGAAATAGATTCCGATCTGATCCCCGGGTTGAGGCCTGGTCGTGTGGGTGCTTCGGCTAGTGGTTCCCGTGTTTTCGAGGCTGATGCGCGCCGCTTGCCGGTTCGCGACGGCACCGTCGATGCGGTGGTGTCAAACCTACCCTTCGGACGCCAGGTCCTCGACGAAGACGCTATTGTGCCGCTCTACATTGACGCCGCCCGTGAGCTGCGCCGGGTCATGTCACCAAATGGGCGTGCCATCCTCATGACCACTCGGGTCGATGTCATCGAAGCGGCAATGGGTGCGGCTGGGTTCGTGGGCGAAGTCCTGACGACGATCAGTCTTAACGGTCAGAACCCATCTGTCCTCAGATACATCCGGGTTTGACCCATCGAGGTGTTTCAGACCCCTTGGAATCCCAGTTCTGACAGGAAACTGGCGAACCAGGTCATTCCACCCGACATGACGATCAGCCCCATCCCCACCATCAGCGCTCCACTGGAGAGTTCAATCAGCCGTGCACGCCGGTTGAGGCGTCGCATCAGGCGCGTGGATGCTTCAAGGGCAAGTCCGGTGAGGAAGAACGGCACGCCCAACCCAAGGGAGTACGCCGTAAGTAGGACAGCGCCCTGCAACACCGTCGCCTCAGTGCTGGCATACAGCAGTATTGTGCCCAAGATTGGCCCAATGCATGGGGTCCACCCGGACGCAAACGCTGCTCCGATTAAAAACGATTTCAGCAGGCTGGCTCGAGCGCCTGGACGAATCTGGAATCTGGTGTCACGGTAGAGGGCGTTGAAACGCAGGAGGCCAGCGCCGTGGAGCCCGAAGCCGATCAGAACCGCGCCAGCAACGATCCGGAACACAAGGCTCCTCACGAGGTCCTGGAAGACGAAGCCGATCAGGCTCACCGAAGCGCCAAGTGTCACGAAAATTGATGTGAAGCCCGAAATGAACGCCAGTGCATGGACGAGAGACCGCACTCGCGACGTTTCTCCAACCGATGTCCCGGCAAGCATGCCGATGTACGCGGGTACAAGAGGCAGCACGCAAGGAGACGCAAAGGACAGGACGCCTGCCCCGAATGCCACAAGGAGTGACAGGTTTCCGGTCATGGCCAGAGTCTACGACGGGCACCCGTTCCCGATGGGCGTGGCCTTCTAGCGACGGATGTGTGTACGTTCTTGTGCCCTCTAACCTGCACATTCGCCTTCACACTGGCGAGGCAAACATATAGCGTAGTGGAGTTGAACGAGATGCCGCTGGGTTGGCATCGTGTCAGCAATCTTCCTGGAGGTCTCAGATGACCCGCATCTCCGGATCGATGGTGATCACGAACGTCGTGACGCTCGTTGCAACCCTTGTTCTGAACGGACTCGCCACTGGATTGCCGCTGAACGGTCGAACCACTGGCGAAATCTCCGACAGTTTCCCGAACGTCTTCGCGCCAGCTGGCTACGTATTCTCGATATGGGGAATCATCTATATTGCGCTGATCGCATTCACGGCATTCCAAGCCACCTCCGCTGGCAGTGCAAGTCGTGCAGTGCAACGCATCGGTTGGTGGTTTGCAATCAGCGGTGTAGCGAATTCTGTATGGATTCTTTTCTGGCATTACGGCATGTTTCCAGCGACGATGGCCTCGATGGTCATTCTTCTCGCATCGCTGTGCGTGATCGTTTCGCGCATTGGGTTGCCCAAGGATGCGACGTCCAAGGGCGAACGGTGGATGGTGCACCTGCCATTCAGCATCTATCTCGGTTGGATCTCAGTTGCAACAATTGCGAATGCGGCTGTGACGCTTCTTGACCTCGGTTGGGATGGTGGCCCGCTCTCGCCCGGGACGTGGACAGTCACTCTCATCGCCATTGCCGTTGGACTGGGCCTCTGGTTCATTGTCCAGCGCGAAGATCTGGCGTATCCATCTGTGCTCATCTGGGCATTCATTGGAATTGCTATCAAACAGGTGGAACCGTGGGTACCTGAGGGCGCAACAATTGCGTCCGGTCTCCTGGCATTGGTTGCCGTGTGGCGGGTTGCGACTTGGCTTACCGGGCCAAGGTCCTCGCCGAACCGAAACATCGCGCCAGGAATTGCCCCGTCCTGATTGGTGCCACCCGTCGGCGGCTCTTAGGTGCAGGGGTTGCACGCCTACAAGTGATTGGCTTCACCGGGTCGAGCCAAGAATGGCGTGGAGGTGACGGAGGAGGCGGAACTCCGTCACCTTCGATTGGGCGATGACTCGTCCACTGACCTCAACGACGGGGATCACAAGGCCGAACCGCTCCGCCAATTCTGGATGTTCCCGGATGTTGACCTCCACAATCTCAAAGGGAACAAGGCGTTGTACGCGACGCAACGTGGCCATGGCTTCGTGGCAGAGGTGGCAATCTGGCGCCCCGTAGAGGACAAGCTTTCGTGAGGTCGCGCCTTGTCCGGTCACGTTCCAGGTGCCGTGGTCAAGATGGTTTCAAGGGCACTTGAGAGGACTTCACGGTTCATCGCCCCCGGTTGAACCGCTCTGATGACCCCGGTCCGGTCCACGAAGTATGTTGACGGGACTCCGATGAGGCGGTACCGGTTGCGCAGTTCCTGCTTGGTGTCCAAGGCCACTGGAAATGTGTAACTCCCGGTAGTGTCGTCTCCGGCCTTCAGGAATTCCGGCACATCTCTCGCGCCGGCCTCGGTATCCAGCGACACCGCGATAACCATCAGGCCCGCATCGCGATGCTTCCGGTACGCAAGTTCTAGTTCCGGCAGTTCTTCGCGGCACGGGGTGCACCACGTCGCCCAGAAGTTGACGACGACGGGCTTGCCACGGTAGGAGGCAAGATCGATCATGCCTCCACCCGAGGCCGGCAATGTGAAAGTGGGAGCGCGCTGCCCAACCGATGGCGGCGCTGGGGGTTTCCCGTCAAGCCCGGGGAGTGGCAAGGTTGACGCGTACCCAATGCCTGCCACGGCGACCAAGGTTCCCGCGCCGATGGCGATCCGCCGTCGTGTTGTCCGATTGGAGACGGGAGTACCGGTTTCCGTGGCGCTTTGCTGGCCAATCAAGGGCGGTTCAGTCGTCACAGACAAGTTGTACCGCATTGCCAAGCAATTTGATCGGCTTTGTTTGCAAGGGGATTTGGGTGCCAAAAGGAAAAGCGCTGGTGATCTCTCACCAGCGCCCTTGGTGCGGACATAGCTTTCCCGTTTTGGGAAGGAGTTAGGTTCGGCTCAATACTCCGGCATCGGCGCCTGGGGCTTGGCTGCCTCAGGAATGTCGGTGATGAGCGCCTCAGTGGTCAGGATCATCGCTGCGATCGAAGTCGCGTTCTCGACGGCGGAACGGGTCACCTTGGCCGGGTCAATGATGCCCGCGGCGACCATGTCCTTGTACGTCTCGTCAACGACATCGAAGCCGATGTTCTTGTTGCCCGTGGCTGCTTGCTGGCGTCGAACATTTTCGATGACCACGGACCCCTCGTAACCGGCGTTTGCCACGATGGCACGCATCGGTTCCTCGAGAGCGCGGCGCAGGACGCTGACGCCCGTGGCCTCGTCACCCTTGAGATGGAGATTGTCGAGCGCCGCGATCGCCGCGAGTAGCGTGACGCCACCACCGGCAACCACGCCCTCCTCGATTGCTGCACGCGTCGCGGACAAGGCGTCCTCGACCCGATGCTTCTTCTCCTTGAGTTCGGTCTCGGTTGCGGCACCGACCTTGATGACGGCCACGCCACCCGAGAGCTTCGCCAGTCGCTCCTGAAGCTTCTCGCGGTCGTAGTCCGAGGTCGTGTCCTCAATCTGTGCCTTGATCTGCTTGATGCGACCCTGGACCTCGTCGTTGCCACCGTGGCCTTCGACGATGGTGGTGTTTTCCTTGTCGCAGACGACGCGGCGCGCGCGCCCAAGGTCTTCGAGCGTGACACTGTCCAGTTTCCGGCCGAGTTCGTCGGAGATGACCGTCCCGCCGGTCAGGACCGCAATGTCCTTGAGCATTTCCTTGCGGCGATCACCGTAGCCCGGCGCCTTGACTGCAACGACGTTCAGGATGCCTCGCATCTTGTTGACGACCAGCGTGGCAAGTGCCTCGCCTTCGACGTCCTCAGCGATGATCACGATCTCCTTGCGCCCGCGCTGGACCAGCTTCTCCAACAGTGGGAGAAGTTCCTGCACGGACGAAATCTTCGTCTCAGTGATCAGGATGTAGGGCTCTTCCACCTCGGCGGTCATGCGATCCGCATTGGAGACGAAGTACGGAGAGCTGTAACCGCGGTCGAACTGCATGCCTTCGACGTACTGAACCTCGAACTGGATCCCACGGCTTTCCTCGACGGTTATGACGCCGTCCTTGCCGACCTTGTCCATGACCTCGCCGAGGAGCGTGCCGATCTCGCGGTCGTTCGCTGAGATCGTTGCGATATTCGCAATCTCTTCACGTCCTTGGATCGGGGTTGCGAGTTCGCGGATTGCGGCGACCACGGCGGCGGATGCCTTGTCGAGGCCTCGCTTCAGAATCATCGCGTTGGCACCGGCGACAACGTTGCGCATGCCCTCGATGACGATTGCCTCGGCAAGGACGGTCGCGGTGGTCGTGCCGTCTCCGGCGACATCGTTGGTCTTGCTCGCCGCTTCCTTTAGAAGCTGCGCGCCCATGTTCTCGAATGGGTCCTTGAGTTCGATTTCCTTGGCCACGGTCACGCCGTCATGGGTGACCGTCGGTCCGCCGAACTTCTTGCCGAGGGCGACATTGCGCCCCTTCGGACCAAGGGTGGTCTTAACACTGCGGGCAACGACCTCAACGCCCTTGGCGAGGGCACGCCGTGCGTCTTCACGGAAGACGAGTTGCTTGGCCATAGGACTGCTCTCCTTATTGATGCGGATGGGCGCCGGGTCTATGTCTACGCGCTCACGGCCCAGACGGGTGTGGCGCGGCCCACGGCGGATCAGAGTCGCTGCAAATCATCGCCCGCATCCGGGCGACAGTTGCATTAGCACTCGGCCAGTGCGACTGCTAATTCAGTCTACCAATGGATTAGCAGTCCGTCAATGGGACTGCTAATCCCATCCTGATACGGTGGTATAGTTTTCCAGTTCGCAACGCATACAGCAGGCCGTCGCATTCCCTGAAACCGGCTAGCCGCCGGAACTTTCCGCAAGGCGGTTCCTCATGTTTGGCCTCCGCAAGAACAATGGTTCCTCAAACAAGCCGGTTGTGACTGAAGAGGCCGTTCTCGCGGCGCTCAGCCGCATCCAAGATCCTGATCTCCGCCGCGATATTGTTGCGCTTGGCTTCATTAAAGACCTGGTGATTGACGGAGGCAAGGTTTCTTTCAAGGTTGAATTGACAACTCCAGCCTGTCCAGTCAAAGGCGAGATGGAGCGTCAATCTCGGGAGTTTGTCGGGGCAATCCCGGGCGTCGAGCACGTGGATGTGCAGATGACCGCACAGGTGCGCTCCATGGGCGCAACCGGTCAAATGCTCCCCGGGGTACGCAACGTGATCGCCATTGCAAGTGGCAAGGGCGGTGTCGGCAAGTCAACTGTGTCCGCGAACCTAGCGGTGGCCCTGGCAATGACTGGCGCACGTGTTGGCCTGCTTGACGCAGATATCTACGGACCATCGATCCCCGGTTTGCTTGGCATGAGTGGGAAGCCTGCGGTAAAGCCGATGCCGTCTGGGGACCAGATGTTTGAGCCCCCGGTTGCACACGGCGTGAAAGTGATGTCGCTGGGGTTCCTGCTTGACGACCCGAGCCAGCCTGTGATCTGGCGCGGACCCATGGTGGGATCCGGGATTAGCCAGTTGCTCTCCCAAAGTGATTGGGGCGAACTTGACTACCTGCTGGTGGACTTGCCCCCGGGAACCGGAGACGCGACCCTGACCCTCGCTCAACGCATTCCGTTGTCTGGTGTTGTGATCGTGTCCCAGCCCCAGCGGGTAAGCCTGGACATCGCGATCAAGGCTCTCAAGGCGTTTCAGAGCCTCAAGGTTCGCATTCTGGGCGTACTCGAAAACATGAGTACGTTCGTCTGCGACGACTGCGGCAAGGAACATCACATCTTCAGCCACGGCGGGGCGAGACTGGCGGCTGAGCAACTCGAAGTGCCATTCCTCGGCGATATCCCGCTTTCTCTGGACATCTGCGAAGCGAGTGATGCGGGGACACCGGTCGTGTCGCTGAAGCCCGACTCCGCACAGGCGCAGTCTTTCATGCGCATCGCAGAAGGTGTCGCAGCTCAGGTCAGCATCGCCAGCCTGCGGCAACGAACGACGATTCCATTGCGTGCGGTGTAGCGGCCCGTGGCCCTTGCCTTCATCGATCAAGCGCCATGGCGTTCTGCCCGTCAACTTGGCAAGCAACGTCGGCGCATCGATGGGGTAGGTTCCTTTGCCTTCGGAACACTCTTGCTGTTTTCCATCCTTTTTGTTTCGACCGGACGGGTTCAAGGCCAAGGTCCGCCTCAGGCGAATGACAGTCCCGCCAACTGCTCCCAAACCGCCGATGGCGCTGCCGAGTGTGAGCTGTTCGGGTCAGGGTTGGTTTCTTTCCCGACGGTAGACGTTCGGGTTGAGTTGGCTGAGACTGCTGTCGATCATGCGCGAGGCCTGGGCGGGCATGCCCCACTCGGGATGACCGATGGAATGATCTTTGTCTTTCAGACGCCCGGCTTCTATGCGTTCTGGATGAAAGGCATGACCTTCAATCTGGACATCATGTGGATTGACGGTACTGCCGACAACCTCAGGGTCGTTCACCTTGCGAGTGACGTTCCGGCATATCCGACCGAGACCCCGGACGGGCGCTTGCCAACATATTCACCAACTCGCCCGGGTCGGTATGTACTTGAGGTGAACGCGGGATTTGCCGACATGCACGGGATCACTGTTGGGTCTCCCGCGTCATTCATTCGTGATGTGGACACCCAGCCTTGACGGGGCCCGTCACAAACCTCTCGAGGCCCGTTCTGCATGGGCGCCGGCACGTACTGCCGTGACGATTGCATCGAGGGATGTTCCGGGACCAAAAACCTCACGAATGCCGATGGATATGACCTTCGGAATGTCTGCCGGGGGGATGATTCCGCCTGCGTAGACTGGAGTGTCTCCGAGGCCCCGGACACGGAGGGCCTCCATGATCCGTGGGAACAGGTCAAGGTGTGCTCCTGAGTGGATCGACAAGCCGATGGCCTCCACGTCCTCTTGCAAAGCGGCCTCAGCGATCTGATCCGGCGTCTGACGGATGCCCGTATAGATCACTTCCATGCCGGCATCTCGCAGCGCGCGCGCCACAATCTTTGCACCCCGGTCGTGACCGTCGAGACCGGGCTTGGCCACGAGTACACGGATCGGGTTCGAGGATCCGAGCGCCCTCGTGTCCAGTTCGCCGGTGGTTGGATTCATTATCAATAAACTCTCGTCCGCCGGATTGCCCGTCCACGGCGGATGTTCATATCAACCATACCCGTGCATAGGTCCGGGTATCGGCGGGAGCGACTAGTGACCGGAAAAGGTTGGCGGACGCTTTTCGAGAAACGCCGTTACGCCTTCACGCGCGTCATTCGTCGCGAACGAAGACACAAACCCATCAATTTCGGTAGCGAGACCGTCCGCCAGGGGCATTGCCATGCCTCGTTGGATGGTCGCCTTTGCGATCTTCACGGCCAGAGGCGCCGCTGACGAGAAAGACTCGGCTAGCGACGTCGCAGCTGCAAGGGCTTCGCCCGCTCCGACAACCGAGTTCGCAAGGCCGATCCGGAACGCTTCTTCCGCGTGTACATGCCGGCCGGTGAGGATCATGTCGGTAGCCCGAGAAAGGCCGATCAGCCGGGTCAGCCTCTGGGTTCCTCCCCAGCCCGGAATGATCCCCAACTTGATTTCGGGCTGCCCAAACCTCGCCGTGTCTCCGGCAATTCGGTAGTCACACGAAAGTGCAAGTTCGCACCCGCCGCCGAATGCGACCCCTTCGATTGCTGCAATTGTTGGCTTTGGGCAATCCGCCACGGCATTCATGGTCCGGTGTCCACGATGGGCGCGGGAGGCAACCTCCGCGACACTTGACGCTGCACCTAACCACTTCAGGTCCGCTCCGGCAGAAAATGCACGTGGGGTGCCACTCGCAATCACGATGGCACGCACATCAGGGTCCAGCCCCGCCTCATGAATGCACGCCTCGAGGGTTGCGAGGGTTTCCTCGTCAAGGGCGTTCAGACGGTCAGGTCGATTGAGAGTCAGGAATGCCGTTGCGCCATCAACACGTGACAGAACCGGTCCATCTTGACGTTCGGTCAGGGTCATTCGTGGATCTCCCTCAGGCCTAAATGAATTCAAAGTGGGGTTTCGCGAATGCCCGCTCACGCATCTTCGTTGCGGTCAAGGATAGTCATAGAAGCCACCACCGGATTTCCGTCCGAGGCGACCAGCGTCGACAAGTCGGCGGAGCATCGGGCATGGCCGGTACTTGGGATCTCCAAGATCCCGATGAAGGACTTCCATGACGGCGAGGCACACGTCGAGACCGATCACATCCGCCAGTTGGAGGGGGCCCATTGGGTGACCCATCCCGAGGCGCATCACGGTATCGATGCCCTCCCGTGAGGCCACACCTTCCATGAGCGCAAACATCGCCTCATTGAGTAGCGGCATGAGGAGACGGTTAGCGGCAAATCCCGGTGTGTCCTGGACGGTTACGGGCGTCTTCCCAAGCGTGCGGGCCAAGTCTGTGACCGCGTCGATAGTGGCGTCACTGGTGTGATGCCCGCGGATCACTTCCACAAGTGCCATCGCAGGAACCGGATTGAAGAAGTGCATCCCCACGACCCTTCCGGGGTTGGCAATGCCGGCTGCTATCCGTGTCACACTGATGCTTGACGTGTTGGTGGCGAGGATTGTGTCGGGTCCGAAATGTTCGGCCGCTTTACCGAATGCATCCCGCTTTGCACCGACCTCTTCGATGATCGCCTCGATCATCACCGAGGCCCGGGATGCATCCTCAAGTGCCGACCTGGTCGAAATCCTCCCGATGATCTCATCACGAACCTCACCGGTCACGTCTCCTCGTGCGATCCTCCGTGCGAAGCCGGTCGCGATGAGATCTAGGGCCCGGGTTCGCGCTCCGGGTGAAGGTTCGACAATCTCCACGGCAATCCCGGCGGTCGCAATCACTTGAGCGATTCCCCGCCCCATGGTTCCTGCGCCCAGGACTATCATTCTCTCGATGGTCGTCATGAGCATGAATCGTACTGTTCAACCGGTTCGCAACTCATCGAGGTGTCCCGGTTGATTGCATGTAGTCGGCGGGTGTTCTCCCGTTACCGTTCACCGAGCTACGTTCGTTCGACCGCGATGGCAAACGCTTCGCCTCCCCCAAGGCACGCACTCGCAATCCCGCGGGTTCCGCCAACCCGAATGAGCGCGTGGATAAGAGTGGCAAGAATGCGCGAGCCCGACGCGCCTAGCGGATGACCGAGGGCAATTGCGCCGCCATTGACGTTTACTCGGTCCTCATCCCAAAGTAGCGCCCGGTTGTCGGCGACCATCTGGGCGGCATACGCCTCATTGAGTTCGAACAGGTCGTAGTCGGCGAGCTTGGTCCCAGTCTTGTCAAGCAGGCGGTTGACGGTTGGAACTGGCGCTTCAAACAGCCACTGCGGTGCCACCGCTGCGTTTGCACTCGCCACGTATCGCGCCAGGGGCGAGATGCCGAGGTCGTGGGCGCGCCCGGCACTCATCACCACAAGTGCGCTCGCGCCATCTGCAAGTTGCGAGGCATTTCCCGCGGTGACCGAGGGTTCGGAGGCGTCATCATGGCGATTGGTGAATGCCGGACGCAGTGAGGCGAGAGCCGACGCAGATGTATCGCGTCGGGGACACTCATCAGTGTCAATCAAGAGCGCTGGGCCACCTCGCTTGCCCGGAACGGACACCGGGACAATCTCATCGCGAAACGCTCCCCCATCCATGGCCGCAATCGCGCGCTGATGGCTTCGCAATGCCCAACTGTCCTGGGCTTCACGGGAAACGCGGTCCCTTTTTGCAATCGCCTCGGCCGAATATCCCACGTGTTCGTCATCCCACGGAGACCACAGGCCGTCCAGGATCATGCCGTCGCGAAGGGTCGCGTCGCCAGCCTTCTGCCCGGACCGCAGGCCAGGGAAGAGGTGGGGAGCGTTGCTCATGCTTTCCATTCCGCCGGCAATGATCACGTCTGCTTCCCCGAGCATGATCTGCTGCGCTGCGAGTGCGACGGCCATGAGGCCGCTCCCGCAAACCTTGTTGATGGTTGCCGCCGGAACGTGGTCAGGCAGGCCCGCGTGCAGCATCGCTTGGCGGGCCGGCGCCATTCCGAGCCCGGCCTGCAGGACGCTTCCCATGTACACGCCGTCGACGGAGTCAGGGTCGATGCGCGCACGGTCTACTGCGCCTCGAATGGCAATCCCTCCGAGTTGCGGCGCAGTGAATGAGGAGAGGGCGCCCAGGAACCGTCCGATCGGCGTTCGGACGGCACTCACGATGACGGCTTGTTGGAGGTGTGACTGGCGATTGGTCATGATCGTGCCCCCATCGTACCGCGGACCCTTCGGCTTGCAATGGTCCCTACGCCATTTAGTTACACTCTCCTAGTTCGGGGAGTAGCTCAGCCCGGTAGAGCGCCACGTTTGGGACGTGGAAGTCGGAGGTTCAAGTCCTCTCTCCCCGACCACACTCAGTCATATGGATGACCCCCGCGCCTCGAATTCGATCCGCCAGACGGGTTCGGTGCGGTGTGACGAGGCCGAGTAGATCGCGCCTCCCTTCACGTGTTGGACCGACGCAGACCATTCTCCCTGTGCACCCTGCACAGTACTGGTCCCCAAAGATTGGGTAGCCCGTACGTGGGTCGAATGACCGCGCGAACCTATGATCACGGCATGAACCAGACTGACCGTTGCGAAGCGGTTGGGATGTGGAGCGATGTGCATGACGGAGTGCATTCGCGTGGGGTTCGGTGAGGTGGGTTCCAAAGGCGGGGCAGCTTCGGCGATGGCGCCGACCAGACGTATTTTCAGTCTCTACGACGGCAGTCGATAGAAGTGCATGAGATGTCTCGGACGCCTCTCGTCGGGAGTGAGTAGAGCGTTCGTGGCCACATGTTTCGGGTTCGAGTTATGTTCGCCCGTAGATAGGAACCAAATCTCAGGCGGCTGGTTAGGGCGATGATTCTCGAACGCGCCGCCGTCTCTCATCCCGGTTTGGTGCGACCTAGCAACGAAGACGCTGTCGGTTTTCTGATACCTGACCGGCCGGAAATCCTGTCCGCGCGAGGCGCGTTGTTTTCGGTCGCTGATGGCGTGGGAGGGCTTGCTGCTGGCGAAGTTGCGAGCCAGACAGCCGTTGCGGTCATGGCTGATGAGTACTTTTCTCCGAGGGCGCCGTTCGGGGTTGAGGCAGCACTTCGCCTAGCGGCTGAGGCCGCGAACCGAAGGGTTTATGCGTTGGCTCAGACACCATCTCCGGAGCTCAACGGCATGCAGACTACCTTGACGGCGCTCGTCGTCGCCGGTCGCCAGGCGTATATTGCTCACGCCGGCGACACGCGCATTTACCGGTTACGTGGAGGAACCCTGACCCAACTCACTGCCGATCACTCTGAAGCGGCAGAGCTTCTCCGCCTTCGTCTGATAACTCCTGCACAAGCCGCAAATCACCCTAGAAGAAGCGTTCTTACACGAACATTCGGCGGGTCGTTGCAGTTGCGCCCGGACTTCGGGAGGCACGCGGTTGACGATGGCGACGTCTACCTTTTGTGCTCCGACGGACTGTGGGGCGAGGTTCCTGACGCGGATATTGCCCGCGAACTTCAAGGGCCTGTCGGCGAAGCGTGTGATCGCCTGGTGGAGATGGCGTGCGGGCACGGTGGAGGCGACAATGTGACTGTTCAATGCATCCGGGTCCTCGAGGCAGGACCGGCAAAGCCTGCGTCTCCACCAGGGCGAATTGCGAGGCTTCTCTCTGGATTGCGTGGAGGCTAGGGTGCGAAACTTCCGTGGGCGATTGGCGGGCAACTGCCGTCGGTGTCCTGATGAAGGGCACGGAGGCGTATTGGGATTGCGGGTGCCGCTCCGGCGCTCAAGGTGTGGAAAGTGACTATGGACGCACGTGATCCCGGACACTCGTCGGCCCCAAACAACCCTTCAACCGCGATTGTCCAATCGGCGAAGGTTGCTGAAGCCCTACGTGACGTCACATCGGGCCGGTGCCATTTTGTCGAATTGCAATTCACCGACGTCAGTGGTGCGCTAAAGGGGGTCGTTGTTCCTTCGTCTCAGATTGCGGATGCGTTGACCTACGGCCACTGGTTCGACGGATCATCGCTCGAGGGAGGCGCGCGCACCACCGAGACAGACCTGTTGCTCTGGCCAGACCTCCGGACATGGTCACTCGTCCCGTGGGTGCAGCCGGAAGGCATGGCGCGCGTGCTGTGCGACATCCGCACGCCGGATGGTGACCCATTCCCGGCGGATCCACGGGCCGTACTTGCTCGCGCGATCGCCGACGCAGGTGATCTAGGGTTTGAACTCTTTGTCGCTCCGGAACTGGAGTTTTTCCTGTTTCAGTCGATGAGCGATGGTCGGCGACTTCCAGCCGATCGGGCCGGCTACTTCGACCTTGCCAGCGATACTGGTGTGCGCGTGCGTGAGGAGATTGTCCGCTACCTCAACGCGATGAACGTGTCCGTTGACGCTTCGCACCATGAAATAGCACCAGGCCAGCACGAGATCGACTTGCCACTGATGCCCGCAGCCTTGGCGGCCGATGCGATCGTTGCCGTGAAGTACGCGGTGAAGGCGGTTGCTCGGCGCCGCGGCCTTGCCCCGACATTCATGCCGAAGCCACTTGCGGGTGTCGCGGGTTCGGGGCTACACCTTCACCAAACTTTGAGGTCTTCCGATGGTGCCGATGTCTTTTCGGATCCGATCGATGAATATGGGCTTTCAGCGACGGCACGTGCCTTCATTGCTGGTCAGCTGAGTCACGCGCGGGCCGCGTGTGCAGTGCTTGCGCCTCAGGTAAATTCCTACAAGCGTCTGGGCCGCGGGTTTGACGCCCCTTCTGTCATCGGGTGGAGCCAACGGGCGTCCCAGGCAATGATCCGGGTTCCTCGTCCAGGGTTGCCGGGGAGGTCCCCAGACGGACGCGGGAGGCCGATCCGAGTGGAACTTCGGTGTGCAGACCCCTCCTGCAATCCGTACCTAGCGATAGCCGTTGCGCTTGGCGCCGGTCTCGACGGCATCCGGCAAGGGCTCTCCGCGCCCGAACCTGTCGGTGTCGTTGAGCATGGGATGCCCGCTGGCAACGTGGACATGCTTCCGGTCTCACTCGGCGAAGCCCTCACTGAACTCGCTTGGGACGGTGTAGTTCGGGATACCCTTGGAAGTCAGGTTCATGATCGGCTTCTGACGGCTAGCGAGCAAGAGTGGCAGACGTACAAGTCACAAGTGACCGAATGGGAGTTCGGCCGCGCCTTTGATGCTTCGTAGCGGTCTCTAGGCCCGCGTGTCGTGTCCCCTTCGCCGAAGCCGAACGCGGGGCGATGCTTGACCATGGTCGGAAACCGTGATACCTTTCGTGTACACGATAAAGATGACCGTCTTAGTCATCATTGTGAAGCGCAGGAAGCAATCATCATGGCACTCGAAATCCCGGTCGCTGAAGGCGGTGTGACCGACGTGGTTGCAACTGCGTTGCTGTCACGCGCACGCACCCGACTGCTTCAGCGCGTTGCCTCGGCCGAACCCGGGCTTGCGCAAATCTGGTTCCGGGCGAGTGTCCTGGAGCGATACCGAGGCACTCCCGGTTTCCAACTGGTCCGAACCAACACTGTCGGGCGGGTGCGTGGGGCGGATTGGCGCCTCGATTTTGGCATCTCTGGCGAAACGCCCGGCCAGGAACCCGATGTGCTCGTGCATATCTGTGCGCGTGATTTGGGTGAACGGATCCCGGAGGGTGAACGCGCGCATTGGATCAGTCACGCCGTCACATTGCCCGCTAGTGTGAACTTCCTGGCCATGCAGTCCACGCGCGGGGCCTGCATAGACGATGGTGACCTGCGATCCTGGTAAATCCCGGCGGGTGTCACGCTGTTCGTGCCACCCCGCCTCGCACGGAGGAGTTGACCTATGTCCACCCCGCATGAGTACGCCAAACCAGCCGCACTTGTCTCGACTGAATGGGTCGTCGCCCACGGACATGACGCCCACGTTCGCCTCGTTGAGGTAGATGTTGACGTTACCGCATACGCGTCTGGACACATCGCCAATGCAGCTGGGTGGAACTGGCAAACCCAGCTCGGAGACACAATCCGCCGAGACATCCCATCGAAGGCCGCTTGGGAGTCACTTCTCTCGTCGACAGGTATCTCTGACGACACCCACATTGTGTTTTACGGTGACAACAACAACTGGTTCGCGGCGTTTGCCTACTGGGTTGCGACGGTCTACGGCCACAAGCATGTCAGCCTCATGAATGGCGGGCGCAAGAAATGGGAACTTGAGAACCGTCCATTGGTGATCGAAGTACCCCACTTCTCACCGACGACCTATCACGCCCATGATGCTGACCTGTCAATCCGTGCCTTCTCACACCAGGTGCGCGAGTACATCGATGCGCCCGGACGTGCCATGGTTGACGTCCGGTCTCCCGCCGAGTACACGGGTCAAGTGATTGCGCCTCCCGGCATGTCGGAGACGGCCCAGCGTGGCGGCCATATCCCAAGCGCGACGAACGTCCCGTGGGCACAGGCGGCGAACGAGGACGGATCCTTCAAGTCGGCAGAGGAACTCCATGCCCTCTACGGAGGCAAGGGTGTGACCTCGGACAAGGACGTCGTGGCGTATTGCCGCATCGGTGAGCGGTCAAGCCACACGTGGTTCGTGTTGCGCGAGCTCCTCGGCTACACGAACGTGCGCAACTATGATGGCTCCTGGACTGAATGGGGCAACCTGATCGGTGCACCAATCTCCAACCCCTCAGCATCCCACTAACTGGCTCGTCTCATTGCCCCGGAGATCCGGGGACGGCTGATATGCGTGCAATCATCTGGCGGGAAACTGCCAGATGATTTTCGCGTTTAGCCGACAGTCAGATCTAGGGTCGTGCACCCGCAATGTTGTCTGTTTGGCAACGTTGCTGTGCGCCCTCCAAGCGTGCGGGTCTCCTGAACCTCCTGGACCGCCGTCGCAGAATGCGGTTCAATCGACCGTCCCGGGCAGGACCCCGCAGACACCTCGGGACGACCAACCCACCGTTGAAGCGTCGTCATTCCGACCGACACCCGGGCCAGAACGGGCCTATCCGGATGGCCAGCGTTCTGGCTCGAAGGAAACTGGACCCAACTTCCGTGCGACCGTTATTGCTGGCCAATCCAATGGCGAAGCGCCGCCGACGTGGATGGTCCACATTGGTGACGTCCTGATTGACGGCGACGTGACTGTGGTCGGGACTGACCTGCTATTCCGCCCCGTCGATCTCGGTGTTGCAGCAAACGTCTGCCAAGCGATTGCTGCGCAGGTCGTTGACCGGGAATCAATCGCGGCCAATGCGCGGGTCCGTGTGCTCGATGCCAACGGGCGTGTCCTGATCGAAACCGGTGTCAACGCTGATGGTATGCCCGATTGTTCCCCCGGCGTGCACCCCTTTCGCTGAACCTTTGTCACCGCGCACCCGGTCAGGACTGCGGCACCCCCGCAAGTTCAAGGACGGGACGGAACCGTGCGCAAGCATCGTCGACATCTACCAGCAGGCCTGCCCGATCGGCCAGTCGGAAAAGTTCGGCGAGATGAATGATTGATCGCGCACTCTCCTGGCCTCCGATCATCCGGAAGTGCTTCTGACGACCGTTCACATATGACAGGAACACGATTCCGGTCTTGTAGGAGCGGGTAGGCGCGCGGAAGATATGGCGCGCAAGTGGGACGGTGGGTTCGAAAATCGCGTCATACCGCGCATGGTCGCCGGCATCGAGTGCCGCGAGTGCGGCAGCCGCTGCCGGGGCGATCGCGTCGAAAATGCCGAGAAGAGCATCCGAATGACGGTTTTCGTCTCCAGCGATCAACTTCGGGTAGTTGAAGTCGTCGCCGGTGTACATCCGAACGCTTGCGGGTAGACGATCACGAAGGTGGATCTCCCACGCATCGTCAAGTAACGACAACTTGATACCGTCAATCTTGGCCCTGTTCGCGTTGATAACCGCAACGCAACTGTCCATCGCCGCGGGGATGTCACTCGAACCCCAATACCCGGCGAGCGCGGGGTCGAACATGTCCCCAAGCCAATGAAGAATGACTGGTTGGCGGATTTGTGAAAAGACATGGTCATAGACTGAGGCGTAGTCTTCCGGTCCGCGCGCGCACGCCGCCAGTGCCCGGCTTGCCATCAGGATCACCCGGCCGCCTTCACCTTCGACGTATGCACACTGTTCGTCATACGCGCGCTTCACGTCTGCGATCGTCACACCTGGGCCCGGTTTCAGGTGATCAGTCCCAGCTCCACACGCGATGCGGTCGACTGCCCCGATCGCACGTGCATCTGCAAGCGACCGGCGGATAAGTGCCTGGCTCGCTGGCCAGTCGAGACCCATTCCCCGTTGGGCTGTGTCCATTGCTTCAGCCACGGAAAGCCCAAGGGACCAAAGGTGGTGGCGATACGCCATCGTTTCGTCCCAGTCGATCGCTACATCAACGGTTGGGTCCGAGACCGCGGCCAGTGGGTTTGAAACAACGTGTACCGCAGAGTAGGCGACACGCGTCCGGGATGGCGCGAGGGATGCGAGACGTGGGTCGAACGCCGGAGGATCTCCGTGGCCAGCGTTGTACTGAATGACTGCCCCCGCCGCGTCTGGAAGCTGCAGGGATGCACGCGTGGTCATGGTTTTGGTTCCTCCAGGTCACATGCACACAGCCGCCCGGTGGACGGCCCTGATAGTTTCGCGTTAGACGCCAGCGGCCTGTTTGATCTTCTTGAGTTGTTCGGCCTCTGGCGTCGCCTTGTAATGCGGATCAAGCGGGTAGCACCCGGATGGCAACCCGTTTCGAGGTGCCGTGGTGCAATCTGAGAATGTTCGGCACACCCTTGTTCGCGCGATGTCATACCCACCGACCGCTTCGGTAATGATCTCCGGATAGGAGAGGACCATGCGACCCAGGCCTACGCTATCCACCCAACCTTGTCGGACTGTCGACTGTGCGACGTTTGGCAGGAACTCCTGCAAGTAGGAGTATCCAGTGCCAACGAACACCATTTCCGGTGGTGCCGTTGCCTTGATCGCCCGAACGACGGCAATCTGACGTGCGACCCCGACTAATGGATCCTCCGGAGGCTGATACCCATCGGAAGGCGGGAACGCAGCTGGACGTTGGATATGGGGTACGTAGTAGGGAGAACCGGCGGTCAGGTTGATGAGCGTGATGCCGAGTGTGTGACACAGTTCGATGAACTGTCGCGTCTCGGTCAGGTCCGGAACCAGTGGGTTTGCCGGGTCATGTCCGAAGCCAAAAGGATAGATTTCGAGACCACCGAGCCCGACCGGCATCCCGGGGCCCAGACGTCCATTACGTGCCCGCGAGGCATCTGGCACGAACGGCAGGAAATCAAATGCCGACAAGCGGACTCCAAGTCCGATGGGGTTCCCGTCAGCGCGGATGCCTGTGACGATTTCGCGGAGTAGCCGTGTGCGGTTTTCAAATGAGCCGCCGAACTCACCGGAACGACCCCGGGCACCAAGGAATTCGTGAAGCAGGTAGCCGTGGCAGTGCTTGATGTCGACGAAATCGGCGCCGCACTCCAGGGCCAACCGTGCTGACTTGACGTAGTCCGAAATCAGGATCCTGAGGTCGGCGTCGGTAAGGATCTGGGAATCGTCGGTTACCCGGAAACGCGCGTCGAGTAATGGATGACGGAAAGCCACGCGCGGTTCAAACGCACCTCCGGGATTAGGCCGGCAATATCGTCCGGAATGGGTCAATTGGAACCCGATCACGAGGTCATCCGTCTGGCCGTGGGCCTCTGAATGGGCTTCGACGAGAGCGTCGCGCACTTCCCGGATGCCCACAGCATGCGGCTCATCCAGGATCAACTGGTTAGGGTTCGCACGACCGTCATGGCGCACAGCCATGGCTTCGCAACCCCAAATCAGCTTGGCACCTGAGAGCCCGAACCGCTGCCAGCGACGACGTA
>Ga0209597_1000094_pt1 | contig 53216 bp, 51 predicted proteins | sample M_140625_MF_Meta_FD_187316 | JGI IMG/M metagenome (GOLD analysis project Ga0209597, IMG submission 187316) | Freshwater microbial communities from Lake Montjoie, Canada to study carbon cycling - M_140625_MF_MetaG (SPAdes) (version 2) | ecosystem: Environmental > Aquatic > Freshwater > Lake... | reverse complement strand
CTGTTGCTCCTGTGTCGCCTGTGTCACCTTGGGCACCTGTTGCTCCTGTTGCTCCTGTATCGCCTGCTGCTCCTGTTGCCCCTGTGTCGCCTGTGTCACCTTGGGCACCTGTTGCTCCTGTTGCTCCTGTATCACCTGCTGCTCCTGTTGCTCCTGTGTCGCCTGTGTCACCTTGGGCACCTGTTGCTCCTGTCTCACCCGCTGCTCCTGTTGCTCCTGTGTCGCCTGTGTCACCTTGGGCACCTGTGGCTCCTGTGTCGCCTGTGTCACCTTGGGCGCCTGTGGCTCCTGTGTCGCCAGTGTCACCTTGGGCGCCTGTTGCTCCTGTGTCGCCTGTATCACCTTGGGCACCTGTATATCCTGTGGATCCATTTGCGCCTTGCGGCCCCGTTAAAATTACATTCGAATTAGTTGTCCAATAGACAGGGGTGCTGAGATTCGTCGTGACCCATGATACAGTGAACCCTGATGAATTTATCCCCACAACCGTCACATAGCCCGATCCTGAGGAGAGGGTCAGCAGCCACTGCGATGGATTGTACTGGGGCGCCGTGACTGTATTCGTGCCATTTGGCCCCAGCCATCTATAGAAACTCCCATTTGATATGGCAACATTGGGCTGATTATAGGTTGACGATGCACTCCACGGCAGTACATTATACCAACGAATAGGGTCGGCAGCAGGATTACTTCCCGAATTTCCGGGTCCCGAAATCAAACTATAATATTCGTTCCCATCTGTTACAACATCTGCTGTTTGGTATACGGTTGGAGCAGGACTCCAAGGATAGACAATCGCTGTACTGGTCACATACAATTGGGCACCGGTCGAGACGTATTGTGCTTGTCCTGAAAAATCTACCTCCATCAATTGCGTACTGGAGGCGTTCACGGAATTGGAATTGAGAGGTGTGAATATGACATAGGAACCGGCTTGGCCTGTTTGACCAGTTGATCCTGTTTGGCCTGTCGATCCTGTTTCTCCTGTTGCTCCTGTTTGACCAGTTGCTCCTGTTTCTCCTGTGGCTCCTGTAGATCCTGTCTGTCCTGTAGCACCATTTAGATTCACACCTTGATTCCATGGGCTCGGAAACGGTGAATTGGGACTGTAGACATTCCCAATATTGGATGCAATGAGATGATTGGGGCTTGCATCAGTCAAAAGAGTGGCCGGCGATGTATTGAGCAAGAGCAGGGCGGTTGACGGAAGGACGGATAGGGGCTGAAGAGGGACTGTGTAGGAGGCGCCCGAGTACACGGCAGCCCCTAAGGAGACGCGGAAGTTGGTAATTTGGCCATAGAATGGTGTACCATTCCCATTACTGGGGGCGCCAATTGTGAAATTATCGGTCGAATTTTGAATATTTAGTGCACCGATATTCTGTGTAATAACCCGCGTGCCATTCATGTACAAGCTGAGGTTGTTGCCGCTGTCACGTACAAGAGCAAAACTTGTCCATGCGGCATAGACTTGCGTATAGTTTACAATCAATTGTGTGGGAGCTGAAGGAAAATTAACATTGATATAGATTTGAGTATTCGTGCTGCCATTCCATCCCTCGAATCCCATGGAGAGTGTTTCACTTGGATTGCTGCCCAACGAAAAGATACGCGTCCCTGAACCCGTATAGTCGCCGCTTAAATAGTACCAGCCTTCGACTGTAAAGGGCTGAGTACCGAACGTCAAGGCATCGAGCGGATAATAGATGCGGTGTAGATTAGTACCACTCTGACCACTGGAGCCAAAGTCCAGGCTTCCGATGCCGTCATTCAGTTTGGGGCCAAACAGGGTCACGCCCGAGAGATCAAAATAGAAGTCGCCGACTTTGCCGTCGGTAGAGCTGGGTCCTGTAGATCCAGATAGGATCAAGGTGCCAGTGGCTCCTTGCAGACCTGCCTGACCCGTTGCACCTGTAGATCCTGTAGATCCTGTAGATCCAGTGGCTCCTGTAGCTCCTGTAGATCCAGTGGCTCCTGTAGATCCTGTTTGACCTGTAGATCCTGTAGCTCCTGTAGATCCAGTAGATCCAGTAGATCCTGTAGATCCTGTTTGACCTGTAGATCCTGTAGCTCCTGTAGATCCAGTAGATCCAGTAGATCCAGTAGATCCTGTTTGACCTGTAGATCCTGTTTGACCTGTAGATCCCGTGGCCCCTGTTGATCCCGTAAAACCAGTGCCGCCGCCCCCTGAACCACTCTGAGTCTGCAAGTAGATGAAGCGCGCAAGAACTGAATCAACCCAGTTGGTATTTAAATCATTAACTGCAGATAAAACGGCGAGGGAGTTAAGATTGAGTTCAAACACATATCCGTTTGAATTATAAAAGGGGCCTCCTCCACTCCCCGCTGGATCCAATCGCGCGTTAAATCCACTCACATCTTCCAATACAACCGTACAGGTTGTCTGTGTTACACTAGTTATCTGTTTAATTCGAAAGGCATATCCATTTGGATTGTTAAATGTCCACATGCCGACTGCAATATTTCGGCAGTCATAAAAGTCAACCCCCCCATTATACCCCTGGCCGAACCCATAAATTGTAAAGGTTGTTGTATACTCATCCCCAACTTGCCCACCGTCGCCCCCGTATAGCACCTCCAAACAGATCGGAGGGTTTAGTGCCATCTACTGTTAGTGTGTTAAGAATCTAATGAAATTATTCCTGTGAGAATGATTTTATTAGATTTTTGCGATTACTGTAATTTAATTAAGAATCTGAAACTGAATATACAGGCCATATCCAGCACTATCATTGCCATTCGCAGGAAAATTGCTTGAAGTTATAAGTTGAAATGTTAGCGTAGTAACTGCCGGATTGATTGTAATAAGGGAAGGTGATGCATTAGAACCAAATAGGCGCTGAACATCAATATATCCTGCGGTTGTGCTAAATATATAGCCTGATACAATAAAAATAGGTAGATTTGATGAAGTAAATCTAGGATTTAAATTGATGATGAAGGAAGTTGTCGGAATTGCAGGGTTTGCAATAACACTCGTTGCAAATGAAGCAGGAAGTGTTGAGACCAATCCTGCAAAGTTAAAATTATTACTAGTAGGATTATTGACAGGTACACTCAGCGTGCCGATTAAACTTCCCGAAGCCCCTGTTGCACCCGTAGGACCTGTGACCCCCGTTAGGCCGGTAGGCCCCGTTGTGCCTGTAGGGCCTGTCGGGCCTGTAGGACCTGTCATGCCTGTGGGGCCTGTCATGCCCGTAAGTCCCGTCGGGCCAGCAGCACCTGAAGGCCCTGTTATACCTGTTACACCAGTGGACCCAGTAGCTCCCGTGGACCCCGTTACTCCAGTAAAGCCCGTGGGGCCCGTAGCTCCCGTATCTCCTTTCGTTCCTGCAGGCCCCTGAATGCCTGTAGCTCCCGTGGAGCCGGTGAATCCTGCGGCTCCTGTCACTCCTGTAGGCCCCTGAATACCTGTGGTACCTGTAGAGCCAGTCGATCCCGTGGGCCCCTGGATTCCCGTGGGACCCGTGGATCCTACGCCACCCCCACCTGATCCCGTGGGGCCCTGGGGCCCTTGAGGTCCCTGAGGGCCGGCGGGACCGGTTACACCACCACTTCCACAGCCACTTGAACAGCCATTTCCACAATTACACATCTGAATCTCCTATTACCAGACTATATATGTTTAGGTTGCCATTAATTCAGAATTTGGAGATAGATATAGAGTGCATATCCGCCTAGCAATCCATTTGCAGGAAAGGTAGTTGTTGTAATATTACTGAGAGTCATAGTAAATGGCGACCCTGTAAGTATGATCGTGGCTCCGTTGCCAACCGGTGCAGGGGCAGGAGGCGGCGGTAAATAATACCCGAATCGACTCTGTAAATTGAGATAGCTCCCGCCAAATACAATATAGGCTGTCATAAATACTCGTGGTAGATTGGCGACTGTATACGTACTTGCCAAGCTGATAGAACACGAAGAGGCGTCGTCTGTTCCAGAGAAACTGGTTGCAAAGGAGGCTGGTAAATTCACACTCGCGGTCGAGAAATTGAAATTACTGTTTGTTCCCAAACTGACTCGAATGGAACCATAGACGCTTCCGATTGCACCGGGCCCTGTAACTCCACCCATACCTCCTGGAGAGGTGCCATAGGGTCCCCGAATTCCTTGAATTCCGATTGTTCCGATTGTTCCGAGCGCGCCTCGAATCCCTGTCGGTCCTTGAAATCCTTGTTGTGTCTCCGCAGCTCCTACACTTCCTTGAACGCCTCTGGGTCCAATAGGTCCAAGGGGACCTATCGACCCTGCGCCTCCTACTGTACCTCTGAGTCCTGAATCCCCTAGAACCCGTATTCCTGTCGGGCCCACGGGTCCCAGACTTCCCGTGGTTCCAGAAATACCTGCAGGGCCCACAGGTCCCTGATTTCCTGTAGGGCCTGTCGTTCCACTCGTGCCATTGGAACCTATACTACCTCTAGGACCTGCCGCACCAATGGATCCTGACCCTGCAGGCCCCTGAGTGCCTATGGATCCTGTAGGCCCAAAAGGCCCTGTAGGCCCTACTGCCGGCGGAGGACACGGCGCTTCACAATATCCCAGTTGTAATATAGCTGCCGTATAGATCCGCGTATCACTGGTCAGTCGTTGTAGAATCTTGAGCCTTGTTAAGGCACCTGCGTCCATCCCTGATTTATAGATACATTAAAATGGGATCTATGAGTTGGATGAATAGTCATTATTCCCTATACATACGAGCGTGGTACTGATAGGAGCTGGTATGAATGTTGTATGGGTACCTGTCACATAGGGATAGATGAGTCGATGGCCAGCTCCTGTCGTGCGTCGTGCCACAAAGGTGTAGGTCATTCCAGGGATTTGTGTATAGGCTACCGTGACTAGATTCACGGACATATCGATGAGGGCAGCAGATCCGTCGATGATATACATAGTGGGCTGAAGAGGCATATTCAGATCGATTAGATTGCCCGAGAGAGCCCAGTATCCAGGGCTTGTAGGACTCAGACCATTATTATACGGTGTTGACTGATAGGTGATGCGTTCCGTGGCGACATTGTAATTGAGGTCGCCTGCAATGAGGGCTGAGCCCGAGACATCGAGATTGCCTGAGACATCGAGATTCCCCCTAAGAATTGTGTTTCCTTTCAGCAGACTTGTCCCTGTTACGTCGAGGTTCCCCAAAAGAGTCGTATTTCCTTTGAGCAGACTTGTTCCTGACACATCGAGATTGCCCGAAACATCGAGATTTCCCCTAAGCGTCGCATTTCCTTTTAACAGACTTGTCCCTGTTACGTCGAGGTTCCCCGAAAGAGTCGTGTTTCCTTTCAACAGACTTGTTCCTGACACATCGAGGTTCCCCGAAACGTCGAGATTTCCCCAAAGTGTCGTGTTTCCTTTCAACAGGCTTGTTCCTGTTACATTGAGATTTTTCGTGAGGGTCACATCCCCTTTCAACAGGCTTGTTCCCGAGACATCGAGTATACTGTAGGCGTATACGGGCCCTTTCAGAATAGAGGTGCCGCCAACGGTTAAATTTCCTGAAATATCTGCACTTGCCTGGGATCCGCCCCCTGATGAATTCAGAGTGCCTGTTATTGTTACATTTCCGTTAAAGACCGATGCAGCATTGACTGGAACGGAGCCCACCGTGAACGTACCCGCCATAATAGATTCGCCACCGACATAGAGTGTTTCGGTGCCAAATATATGGGCCGCTGAACCAATCGACACCTTTTGATTTAAAAATGCATTTTGCTGAACGGTTGCAGTGCCAGTAAAGGTTGACGCGTAGTTGTTTGCAACAGTGAGCGGACCTGCCATAATAGATTCGCCACTGACATAGAGTGTTTCGGTGCCAAATGAACGGCCAGCTGAATTAATCGACACCTTTTGATTTAAAAATGCATTTTGCTGAACGGTTACAGTGCCATTAAAGATCGATGCAGCATTGACTAAAACGGTTCCTACCGTGAACGCACCTGTCATAATAGAACTACCAGCAACATACAGTGCTTCGGAGCCAAAGGTATGACTAGTATCTTTGCCTATCACCAGTTTTTGTTCTAGATATGTATTTCCCCTAACATCTACATTTCCTCCGACAGAAAGGGAATTATTACTAGAACCAATTAGTACAGCTGGTATACCAATGCCTACATTTCCTGTGACAGATGGATTTCCGATCTGATTCGCGATAAAGAGATTTCCGCTCATGTCCACATTGTTACGAATGTTTGCATTCGTTGTGAACAATGTAGTCGATACATTTGTGGAGCCCAAGACATCGAGGGCATAGGTTGTCGAAGCAGCTTTGCCAATTCCTACATTGCCCGACAACCTAGACGTGCTGTTCACAAGAAGCGTTGTTCCGATGTCTGCATCAAAGGTTGTTTGAAGCCGCCGGCCTGCTAACAGGGTGTTGGCCGTGATCGTTCCCGCCGCCGAAATATCCTGGAGCGCGACAATATTACTTCGGAACTGAGCGAGTCCCGAGACATCGAAGACATAGCCAGGTGTAACAGGGGTACCTACGCCGAGAGTGTCGACTGTCACCGAGCCAATGTCTAGGTTGCCACTCAATCTTGCATCGCCTTGAATGTTGAGCGCATAGGGGCCCGGATCTACGCCGATGCCCAGGCCCCCGTTTAAGCGCATCGAATAAGGGGTCACGTTCTCTGTATTGAAAATCACCCTGCCGCTCGTATAATCAACCGTTCCTTGATTCGCCGCAAATCCAATCGAGAACGTCGGTTCATTGCCTGTAATCGATGTTGATGCAAATACAGAATTTGTGAAATCATAGATTGTATACGGATAAATCGACTGATTTATATATTGAAATGTAAATCCTGTAAAGACGCCCGTTGTGCCTCCTATATTCATATTACCATTCACTTGAATTGTATTCCCAGCCGTAAAGGGCACAATGAAATCGGCACTCACGGTGGGCGTATTCGTCTGACCGTTCACCTGATTCGGCGACAAGGGCATCACCGTGTATGGATTGATGTTGTTGGACATATAGATGGTGTCCGTGCCTTTCAGCGAGCCCTCAACGGCAATCTGCTTTACCTCTTCCTTGACCCCCCGCTTTGTAGTTGTGTCCACAATATCCATTGCGACTGTTGCTATTGGTCCCCCTTATTTTTCTTTAGATCGTTACAATCTAAAGAAAATATGCGGCTAGGGTAACAGTCTCTATGTCCTATACGCCCGGTTATTACCGGCCCTTTACAGATAAAGACGATGAGGACGAGGACGAGAATGACTCCGATACGACGGATAGCGATGACTCCTCCTCGATCGGATTCCAGGACAACGCCGTCCGAGGCCTCGATGATCCCCGCTACGCCATTGTGCGCGCGGCGGGCCCTCCCCTTCCTACGAATCAGGACCAGCTCTTCTACCAGTCCTTCCAAAAATCCATGGGCTACGACTATGAGGCATCGGGCGATTCCACAAGCAGTCTAATGGCCTATTTCCCCTCCACGGCCCCGAGTCAGACCGTGCAGACGTCCCTGTTCAGTTTCACGAGTACAAATCGGGATGTCAGTGTCTATCCCCTGTCCACCTATTTTAAATTGAAAACACCCCGTGTCTACAAAAACATTACGCAAATACAGTTTGTCCAGATCAATTTCCCCTATTTTCTGAATTCCATCACGGATAGTTCAAGTATCAATCTGATGATGGCAAACTATGCCGTCACACAGACCGGTTTCGACTTCTCCAACTGCTACACCTGTCTCGGCAACAATTCCTCGAATTCGCGAAGCATGGTCGGATCCCTTCGAGGCGGCAGTTTTACAGAACAAGGTCGCACAAATCCCACAGCGCCTTCGCAACCCCTGCTCCACACCTTTCAGGTTCCCACTGGCCAGTACGACAAATTCGAACTTGCGAATGAGATGAATCGACAACTCAACACGACGCCCCCCTTCAATCTCATTTCCTATGCAGCGCATCGACAGCTCTTTCAGACGAGTCAACAGGTCGGTCACCTCTTCAACGATCCAGGGCTCTACTATTACAGCCCTTCCACAAAAACCTTTCTGACAACGGCCACGAAGGCACAGCTCCTCCAGGACTATCTCCCCAACGCCTTCACGGCAACCGGCATCCCCACGGAACGGGAGATCTTCGTGGCCTACTTTTTCCCCGTACTTCGCGCGGCCCTCTATACCGACTACGATGCCAAATTCCTCGATTTAGGCGGGACATCGCTCGATACGCTGCAGCAGCGCGCTCTCCAGGCCTTCGAAGGTCTCGGCAGCGACTACTATTATACCGTGTTGTATCAGAATGTCTCACTTCTGCAACAACTTCGGCGCATGAACACATTCGAATATTGTCCCATCAACACCTATCAGTGGTCCTACAATCCAGCTACGAAATCGATAAGCGCCGTTCACACTGATCTGCATCCCACCATTCAGAAGGATATCCAGATTGCGCATCAGCAGAACTTCCAACGGGCCGTGGCCAATCGCGGCTATACTGTTCAGCAGTATGGAGTTTTACAAGCACGGCAGAACGAAAAGGTAGCGGCTGTAAATGCATTGGCCGATCAGGTGAACCAGGCCCTCGTGGAGGTCGGCGTCCCCTACAATCGCTATTCTGCCGCCTATTTGGCCAATCCCGAGTCTGTTGTAACGCTTCAGCCCAAACGTCTGTTAAATACAAATCAAACAAAGGTCTCCGACGAAAGCCTGTTTACTCTGACCGTCCCTGTTATTCAGCAAACGGCCTCACTCCGTTCCTTTCCTGCCTCCTTTAGCGCCCTGACCTTGGCCAATCTCGTCCAGGACGCGTCCCAGGTCCTCACAGAAACGCGCGGATTTACGCAGCCCTACGCCCAGCATCTGCAGGCCCTGAATCGCAACAGCTCCTTCCCCACCCTCTATCAGTCCTTTGTCGAGGCGTATTCAGCCCATACGGCAATTGTAAATGACATTGCATCGGTCACTAGTGCGTCGCAGGAGGCAACACGCAGCTACGTGAACGCCAAATATGCAACCGTGTTTCCGCCCTCCCTCTTGGCCGGCACAGCCTATCTCGGGAAAAAGGGTACGGGCGGCGTCACATTCTATAACGACCGTTCAATCCACTATGCGTCCTCACCCGCTGAAACCGATCTTCGATCTATTTCACCCATTACCAGTGACGCTAGTTGCTGCATTGTTATGAACGCAGATTTGACCAATTTCTACAGTTGTCTGCCCTCCGAATACATCTACAATACGGTCTTTTATCAGCTCTTTGCAACTACGAGTCCTAACAATATCCTTAATATCTATGTGACCGAAGGTCTTACGGCCTCTCCTGCAACGAACAATATCTACTTGCAGCTCAATGAAGAACAGTCACTCAATACAATGGATATAGGAGGCAAAGAAGATTATACAATTTCGAATGAAGGAACGGGTGAATGCAAAAAAGTGTTCGGCAAACTCTTAACCCAGGGCTCCCGCGCCGGCTCCGTCACCCAAACCATTGTTCAGATTCCGGCCCGCTTTCCTGTGACCTCCCCTCTGGCGAGTCTCGACCATTTCTCCTTCAACTTCTTATTGGACACGATGGTGCCTCTGAGCAAACTCTATCCCTTTATGCCAAATAACAGCACAACCAACTGGAACGGCATTCTGCAGATCGACGAACTGATTAGCACACCAGCCTAAATATTAAATAATGTTTCTCTCTATTATCACACTGAAATCTGCACTTTTTATCAGCCGCCGCGCGCTCTTGAAGCAATGGAATCTCTGGCGCCAACACCTGCCTCTCGTACAGCCCTTCTACGCCGTCAAATCGAACCCCCATCCTATTCTGCTGAAATGGATGCAGCCCCTCGGTCTGAAGGTCGATTGTGCAAGTCCCGGCGAAATGCAGACGGTGTTGGCGGCCGGCTTTCAGCCCTCCGATATCCTCTATGCGAATACGATGAAGGCATCTACTGACTTACAGGTCGCCCTCAATCTAGGAGTTCGCCGAACGACAACGGACTCCGTGGAGGGTGTGGAGCAATTGGCGGCTGAGAAAACGCCCTGTTCTGTTCTTGTACGGCTGGCCGTGGACGACCGAGGAGCTCGGAGCCCCTTTTCCATCAAGTTCGGTGCTGCACAGGAGGAATGGAAACGGATTATGGAGGCTCTTCGGTTCCATGGCCTGCCGTTTGGTGGGGTGAGTTTTCATGTGGGATCCAATTCGACCGATCCGCAGGCTTTTCCAAATGCGATCCTGCAGTGCCGGCTCTTTCAAGAACGAATAGGGTGTGACATGCCACTAGTTGACATTGGCGGCGGATTCTTGCCTTCCGAAGCGGCCTTTACGGAGACCGCCGCCTCTATTCGGCTGGCCATGGCTTCGTGGCCTCGCAGGCCCTCTACATGGATCGCCGAGCCGGGCCGCTTCTTCTCGGCGCCCGTGCAGATGATGCTATGCCCCATTGTCTTTAAGAAGGTGAGCAAGGATCGGATTCGCTATCTGCTCGACGACTCCGTCTATGGCCAGTTCTCCTCCATTGTCTTTGATCATGCAAAGCCGGCCTGGCGCGTTCTCGGGTCAAGAGGCACGGTTACGGGGAAGCAGGCCCTGTTCTTCGGGAAGACCTGCGACTCTCTCGATCTCATTACTCTGGAAGAGAACGCACCCGAATACCAGGTCGGCGACATCTTTGTTATTCCGAATATGGGCGCCTATACGAGTGCATCCGCCACCACATTCAATGGCTTTCCCTTACCGCCCACCTATATTCTGGAGGACGAGCGATACTGTACGACACAGAATGCATTGGAGGCCCTCTTTGAAGAGGCGCCTTGTGTGAAAGGCGTGAAGTTCCCTATTGAGACAAAAAGCACTATTTCTTTGCATGCCTAGAGAAGAGAAGAGATGAGTCAGGTACAAGTTAGCGTTCCTCATAGAGATGCGGAACGCCCTGAGCAGTACCCGTTTGCAGCCGCAGGAACGGCGAATGAGCTCTTTCCACCCGTCTGTCTGACGAGCCACTGGGATCCGACGCAGATGCTCCGCAAGTATATTTTGCCCAATCAGCACGTGGATCTTCCACTCGATTTCCGCCCCTATGTCCGTATATGCAAAGACTACGTGACCTCTGCGCCGGCCACCATGGCTCCGCTGCCTCCGAAGGATATGGTGTTCCCGAAGGGCGGCGAATTCTATCCGCCCGGGCGCTACTCGGCCGCTATTAATAATGAGTCCAAGCTCTTTTATCTGGATCGCACCTTGGATCGATGGTGTCAGACAAAGGAGTTTGTGCCTAGGCGCGACAGTGACATGTATGTGGCAAATTCGACCGTGGTGCGGCATCATCGCCCAACCTCGGCCTTTGTACAGGAACTGGCCATGCCCCAGTCTGTTCTAAGGGAAGACGCCTATAATTGCAGAACAGACAATGATGTGGGCAATTGGAATCGCAGTCCCCGCCTCTTCAACAATCCGACCAAGCAGGATCGCTATGGCGCCAAGACCTTTTCGGCGCTCCCAGGCGGATCTCTGACGTTTCCTCACGGCGGCGTGGAGAAGGTGCCTCTGACGCACCAGGCAGAACTGGGTGCTGAAATTGTCGGCTCTATGCGCGAGTTTGGCGCTTCAGGAGCGGGCTTGAAGAAGGAGTGTGTGCAGGATGCCTCAGGCAATGTGGTGGACGTGAAGGAGTACCGTGGAGACATCGGGGCCATCGGCATTCCTGGGGGACCGGTGCACCGCCCCCTCCATATCAGGCCCGTCCAGGATGTGAAGCCTGATCGCAATCGCCCAGTTCGTGTAGCGGGCCTTACGGATGCGAATGTCACTCGCTATGCCCCTGCATTCTAGTAACGACCTAAACGTATATATATGTGATGGAAACAATGGACCTCTCAGGCACTGTTTCTATCATTGTTCAAGAATACCAGTCAAATCCTGGGATCTTCTTTGAAAACCACTTATATGGGTGCTTGAATCTGCTGGAAAGCCGTCTCGATTCTTCGGGTCCACTCGATCTGAGCGGCGCCTGGTCAGCAATTGGAAGCCAGAACGGATTCTACAAAAATCCGTTGTGCCTATACGATGGCTCTGTCGGCTATCAATCTGTATGGAAACAGCTGTTTCAGAACGATATATCGGTCCCCTTCGTGGACGATCTCGAAGATGCTCTTATTGAAGCCTTGGATGCGTCTACCTTTTTTTCGTATGGCGTAGACAACGGAGATCTATCTGCAGAACTGGAAGTAAAGGCAGCTTCGCTTTTGCCAGAGGCAGCTTCGCTTTCGCCGAAGGCAGCTTCGCTTTTGCCAGAGGCAGCTTCGCTTTCGCCAAAACCCAAGGGGCGACTGGCCAAGTCACGGAAAGGTGTGCATGCAGGAACGCCACCCAAGTCGAAGTTGCGATTTGATAAGACTCGCAGACGCAGAACTGTCTACACCGCTTCCAGAGAATGTCCCTCCCTATAATATGACAACTGTTCTGAGATGTAGGCGTTCCGAATGCCAGGAAGCACCAGAACTTTGCCGCAGAAGTTCGAATCTTCACGGCGTTCATAGGCCTTCTCTTCATTGAACTGCACCCTGTTCAGAACAGGACGGCGCACCGTAACCTGCGCATGATGGATCGGCGCGTTCCACTGTATCTTTAAATAGGCACATCCACTCCTTGACTTGGCCAGCTGATCATAAATGATATTGGCCGTCTCATAGACTTCAAATTGTTTTGCCTTATCTATGTTATAATTATGTAAAACAATATCGGCCCCCTTGTTGAGTGCTAGCTCAATAAACTCTAGGCGCTGAGGATGCATGATATCATCGGCATCAAAGAAGCTGACGGCATCCATATCTGCAAATTGCTTATAGGCAATATTCCGATTTTCGGCGGTGTTCTTGCGCCCTTCAAAGAGGGCCACATGGATCGGAAAGCTGTAGCCTTTCAGTTCGGGAAATTCATTCGACTTTGTGGAGGAACAGCTGATTGCGACGCCATCAGGCTTACGCGTTTGTCCTTCGATTGTTGTGAGTAAGGTCATAAGTTGCGAGATATGTTTGTTGAAGCAGGGAATCGCAACACCGAGCCGCATTCTATTGGTATTCTTGATTTGAGTTTCTTAAGTTCGGATTAACGGATTAACGGATACTTAAGAAAATGAAAAGCCGAGGGCGGCGGCCTCTCCCTGTAATTGAGTTCGCACCAGCCAAAGAGGTACTTTCCAGAAGCCGTTTTCTGAGGGAACGGTTTCCAGACCCTGTGCTTCACCGTAAAGAGCAGATTCATGATCCCCATTTCATTCGTAAGACTGATAGGGTATGTGTTCATCGTGGCGGCCAGATCATCCTGGCCGCACAAATTCAGGAGCGCCGTATCGAAAACAAAGATGCAGTTCAGGAAATAGCGTGACGAGGCCAGATCATTCCCGAAAGCCGTCAGAAGGGCATGCGTGACCGGCGGATTGGCCGTCAAATCGAGCTGGCACCCCAACCGGTTTCCGTTGTCATAGGGATCGGAGTCGTCGGGCGCCAAAAGAGCGTTCTCGTAGGGCAGCTCCAGAAGCGGGGCCACCTCGTTGAACACACGGAGGCCCGCATCGAGAAAGCAGATGCGCTTCCAGGCCTTGAAAAAAGGCCCGAAGACCTGCAGCTTGTCCCACTGGGTCAGCTTGCCAAAATGCCGATTGTCGGCCATGGCCCGAATGGGATTCTCTTTAAGTGCCCGGACGAGGGCGTCGGTCGCTATATGTTCTACGCGCCGAACGAGAACACGGAACGGCGTGAGGGCCGCGACGGGGGGGTCGAAGTCCACGGCGACGAGGACGAGGTCCCCCTGCCATTGGCCATTCGTTCTCAGGTCTTCAATCGTTCGCAGAGCTTTGGAAAAGTAGGCCTGGTCGCAGAGGGTTACGAAGGCTGTACTCATACTACTGAGATTATTGTTCACAACTTAAGCTGGTTCTGTTCTTTAGAGACTAAATGTCTGTGACACTTGTGACAGCTATGTTGAAAATCTACGACATTGAGTACAATGAGAAACGGAACGGAAAGAATCTGGAGGATCGCCTCAATCATTTCCAGAGTCTGGTGGAGACAGGGTTGCCCCTGGTGATCTACGTGAGCGAGATCTACAAAGAGGCGGTCGAAGAACGGTGCAGAGGATGGCCAGTACGGCTTGTGGTTCTGGAGCTGGCCGACACCTGGACATACAAGGAGCTGGCAAAGTGGAAGGAGACGATCCCTGCACACCGAAACGTGGCCAAGGACACCTTCGAATTCTTGACCTTGATGACGGCCAAGGCGGAGTTCATGGCACAGACGGCCGAGTCCAACCCCTTTCAGTCAGACAAGTTCGCCTGGGTCGATTTCAATGTCTTTCATGTACTGTTTAACGGGTTCACGAGCCAAGAGGTACTGAAAGGGATGGTGCACTGTACGCTCAAGTCAGAACACTCGTTTGTGGTCCCTGGATGCTGGGACAAAGGGCGGCATCTGGATCGCAACACCATCCACTGGCGGTTCTGCGGCGGCTTCTTTCTAGCCACTGCAGAAGGGATCAAGGAGTTCTTTGCGTTGCATCAGAAGCATCTGGGATCTGCGTTTGACGGCGTAAGCTGGGAGGTCAACTTCTGGGCATGGCTTGAGAAGGAGGCTGGATGGCGTCCGTCCTGGTTCAAGGCCGGCCATGATTCGACTTTGATTGAGATCCCCGCTACATTTTTTGATGTCCAGGGGCCTCCCGCCGTGACTTGGCTGACGAAGCTAGAAGGGGCTGTTACGGGAGCCTATACCTATCCTATTCTTGAGAACTATCATCCCACCTCTTCGTCGTTCCTGGAATTTCAGGGGATTCCGTTCCTGAATGTACGGTATGTGAATTATCTGCTCACGCCGCCCGGCCTCTATATTATTCACGATCCCTCTGGCCATCTGAGAACGGAGAATCTGCTTCTTAGACTCGCCGAGGATCGCTTAACACAAACAGAGGGCCACTTTCTGAAGACGGTGACCTCCCTGCCCACCGTGGACGACTCGATCCGAGGGCTCGAGGACATTCGCCTCTATGAGTTTGCAGGGACTATGCGAATCATTGCAACCCAGCGCCAATACTCGCCGACACGGCAGAATCGCATGATGATAGGAACCGTGGATCTCTCGGCGTCGGCGCTGACAGACTTGGTTCTTGTAGAGCCGCCGCAGCCAACCGGCTGCGAAAAGAACTGGATACCAATTATTAACAACGGCGTGGAGCACTTTATCTATCAGTGGTTTCCCTATCAGGTGGGTGTTCTTGAGCAGGGGCGGCTGAACATTGTGATCGAAAAGGCCATGCCGAACCTCTTCGGCCGAATCCGAGGCTCCACCACGTTTTTGGAGGACGGATCAGAACGGATAGGTGTGGTGCACTATTCGGAGGACCGGAGCCCTCGTCACTATTATCATATGCTGGTCTGGTTGAACAAAGAGACACTGCTCCCTGTCGCAAGGTCGCAGCCCTTTGTCTTTGGGCGCCAGGGGGTCGAGTTCTGCATTGGACTCGGGTTGCTTGCAAATCAACGGATGCAGTTCTGGTATTCCCAGCACGATCGGGATCCTGTCTGGAGTATAGTGCCAAGAACAGCCTTTGCGCGAATCAATGTGAGTTCTTAGAATCACGGACACGGATAGGTCGGGTCATGCTCGAATGGCTCCTTGTCGGATTGCTCTGCATCGCCATCCTTATCTTCTTTCATAATCAAGGGACCTGTGAATTTAAAATCAATCAGATTGGCTGGTCCGAACGACTGATCAAGGGCTCCGCTCTTCTTGGAGAACGGGTCCCCCTCGTTCTCCAGAACATGCCGTCCGTGGCCTTCTGGACGCAGCAGGACTGCATGATGCGACCCTGTTACGGCGAAGTCCCTGTATTCGCCGACAAAGAACTCGGCTCCTGGCTCGTCGAAACGGACGGCTCTACGGTCTGCCCCTGGACCTCGGACCACGCCAAGCTCCTCGGCTCCCTGTCGGGGCTCGGGCTCTGGACCGAACGGGAACTGAATCCCCTTGTTCATACGCCCTTCCCCCTCTCCTTCTGGTACCAGCCCGAGGTCAGCTGCTGGGCCGGTAGCCGATCTCTTCGCCGGTTGAGAGCTCGGTGGACCTGTCTCTTTGTGACAGAAGGGGCGATTCAGGTCTCGATTATGCCCGGTACTTGCATAAAGGCTCTGCCACCCCTCTGGCAGAAGGGATCTGGGGTGCACCCCAGTCAACTAACGGTCTTTGACACGCCGTTCGTCACCGACCTGAAATTCATGGACATTGTTTTGCGCCCCGGTCACATGCTTGTCATGCCGAATCACTGGCTCCTGAGCTGGCTTTCTCTTGAAGGATCAGCAGTATGTCCCATGGTTTGCTGCATCGAATACCACACCCCTATCAGTCGGTTTGTAAGAGCCTAAATATTCCATCGTCTATAGTATAGAATGTCCGAATCGATTGCTTCCGATGCTGAACTTGACACCCTCTTTACGGAGATTGAAGCTGAATACAAGACACTTGTGACCGTCCTTGATACGGCGATCAAGGGACTGAAGGTCTTGAATAAGAAGGTAAAGAAGGAAGTTGATGTCAGTGAGGCTGTTCACAAGGGACGAAAGGTTGCCGACGTCCTGGATCTCGCCGTGGGCGTTGCCAAGAAGAGCAAGAAGAGCTACGGTGCTGTGGTCCTTGAAGAACTGAGCTAAATTTGAGGCACGATAACAACTAACGGCTGAACAACAAATAACTGTATGGAATCGCTAACGGACGAACAGCAAGAAGTGATAAAGACATTGGCCTCGGGGGTCAACGTCTTTATGACAGGATCGGGAGGAACAGGCAAAAGTCACGTAATTAAATCGTTGCCTCTGTTATTGGCACCCCTGTTGAAAGAGCGTCTGGGACACGACCCTATCATCTGTTGTACAGCACTGACAGGGTGTGCGGCATTGCTGCTCGGATGTGAAGCTGCTACGCTGCATTCCTGGGCTGGCATCGGCTTAGGCAAAGAAGACGTGGCGGAATTGGTGTTCAAGATTCAGCGGAACGGTCGCGCCAAGAAGCACTGGAAGCAGACGGATCTGCTCATTATTGACGAGATCTCCATGCTGACTCTCGATCTACTGGACAAGCTCGATGACATCGGCAAACGGATGCGGCGATCGGATAAACCGTTCGGCGGCATTCAGCTACTTCTGGTCGGCGACTTCTGTCAGCTGCCGCCCGTGATGAAGGGCGCCGATCTGCAGTTCGCCTTCGAGTCGAGTCGGTGGCCCACAATTATCCAGAAGACTGTGGAACTCAAGGAGATCCATCGGCAAAAGGACCCTGTCTTTCAGACCGTGCTTCTTCAAGCACGTAGAGGGGCTTTAACTGCGGAGTCGGTTGCTTTGCTGAAGGGTCGCATGGGGCTTGATTGGAAGACGCAGAAGATTCGTCCAACCCTGCTGTTTCCGAAGAACACCGAGGTCGATATGATCAATACAGCCAATCTGAAGGCCTTGAAAGGGATTCGGCCGTTCATGGCGGGCTTTAAGTCCTCGCCAAAAACGAAGACCGATTTGACGAGCGAGGCCTTCTTACGTTCTGTGGCCCAACTCGACCGAGATGCGATGTACCGGCCGAAGCTGGAGCTGGCCGTCGGAGCCCAGGTCATGCTGATTAAGAATCTGGATGTGGCCGGTGGCTTGGTCAATGGATCTCGGGGTGTTGTGGTTAAGTTTGCAGAGGACGGAACGCCCGTCGTAGAGTTCTTAAATGGCCGTGAAGTACCCATGGCCTTGCAAGAATGGCCGATCGACGGCTACCCTGGTATTACACGAACCCAGTATCCGCTTCGTTTAGCGTGGGCCTGTACCATTCACAAGGCCCAAGGCGCCACCCTGGACTCTGCGCTAATCGATATCGGAGAGGGTGTCTTCGAGGTCGGACAGGCCTATGTGGCCTTGAGTCGGGTCAAGTCACTGGACTCCCTGTTTGTTCATAACTTTTCGCCTGAGGCTTTTCGATTGCATACGAGAGTGGCGGCATTTTACAAGCTGCTAGAACATTGACATGGACATGGTCGGTATTTGCGATGGTTATCATTGTACAGGCGTCGCCTCTATGTTTGGCCATTTGATGTTTCATTAGAAGCAGACAGATACAGAGACTCAGAATCAGTTCACAGCCCGTCGCAATTAGAAGCGGATTATCATCGTTTCTAGTTGCGTAAAACACCCAGAGAGTCAGGCTGACTGTATCTAAGATGCTGCGATACACGCTTACACCTTCGATCGTATTCGTACGAATTGTGTGAATAAATTGTGAGCCGAAGGCCACGATGGTCGTAGAAGCGGCGGCGTATCCAAGAAACTGAACCGTACTCATCTCATTCTATTCGGTAGACATATTTTTTTGCCGCGTTTGGCGGCAAAATTTGACGGATTCAAACTCTACGAGAATTGCAATGCAACGATTTTCTAACCCTTCAGTACGGCAGATGTCTGACTCAAGTGCACCTAACCCAGTGATTGCTACTACAAGCCCATCCTCGTCCCCTTTGAAACGGGGTCGGACGGGCTCGGTGACCGTGCCCCCACTTTCTTTAAGCCCTCTGGAGCCCGTTCTGACGCCCAATCCGCACCGCTATACACTGTTCCCTGTGCAAAAGCCGAAACTATACGCGAAGTACAAGGAGCATATGAGTACGTTCTGGGTGCCCGAGGAGGTGGACTTGTCGAAGGATAAAAAGGACTGGAACCGTTTGTCGGCGAATGAGCAGTTCTTTCTTCGGCACATTCTGGGGTTCTTTGCCGGCTCGGACGGGATTGTCCAGGAGAATCTGGCGACGCGGTTCATGGGCGAGGTGCAGCTGCAGGAGGCGCGGGCGTTTTACTCGATTCAGAACGCAATTGAGCAAGTGCATTCGGAGCAATATTCGCTGCTGATCGACACCTATATTGACGACCCGAAAGTGAAGCTGGAGACGTTTCATGCCATTCAGACGATTCCGTGTGTGGCCAAGAAGGCCGACTGGGCGAAGCGGTGGATCGAGTCGAAAGACGAGGACTTCGCCACCCGCCTGATTGGCTTCGCGGTGGTCGAGGGCATCTTCTTCTCGGGCTCCTTCTGTGCCATCTTCTGGCTCAAACAGAAGGGAATCATGCCGGGTCTCACGACAAGCAATGAGTTTATCGCCAGGGACGAAGGTTTGCACACAGACTTTGCCTGCGCTCTCTATGAGGAGATCGTGCAGAAGGTACCGAAGGCCAAGGTTCACAAGATTATTCGCGAGGCTGTGAAGATTGAGAAAGAGTTTATTCTGAAGTCGTTGCCGTGCGCTCTGATTGGAATGAATTCCGATCTCATGAGCAAATACATTGAGTTCGTGGCGGATCGCCTGTCGACCCAGCTGGGCTATGGCAAAGTCTATAGCACTGAGAATCCGTTCGATTTCATGGAACGGATTTCGATGGAGGGCAAGGACAACTTCTTCGAAAAGCGGGTAAGCAGCTATGCGAAGGCGGGGGTGGGCAAGACCGTCGAGGAGCAGAGCTTTGGCTTAGATGCGGAGTTTTAGTTCGCTGATTTGCGGAGTTTTGATTTGCGACCTTTTGATTTGCGACCTTTTGATCGATACCGTTTCCGTGTACCGCCTTTTACAGCAAAAGGTACATTTGGCACAGGCTCTTCCCAGATATTACGCATATATGCATTAATTCTAGCCTTTACTGGTTCACTATAGGGGAGGCCTGATGTATCTCCACTGAGAGCCGCGTGACAGAGAGGGAGACCTTTTGGTTCTTTTAGACCTTTTCCCGATGGTAAAATATTTTCTTTAGCGACATTTGTAAATCCATAGACGAGTATCCATGCGATATAGGGTATTTTCATAGATATTCGATCTGGCATTGAATTGTTAGCTTTTTTAGATTTCTTTATCTCATTTAGAATAAATTGAATCACGCAAAGAATATCTGCATTATTTTTTACTAATTTGCTTGCATTATTATTAGTAATTCTAGAATCCAAAAGTAGGGCCATTTCATCAATCAGCCTATCCTGTATAGTATGCAAATACTCTAATAGTGCAGGTATATCGTCGTTGGTCAATGGATGATAATTTGGATCATCGTATCTTCCAAATATATTAATTATTGTTGATTCTAGTTTGGCATAGAATGCAGTTGCAATCGCAATTGCTGCGCCTGGCATTTCTCCTACTATCGTTAAGAATCTAATTACGACGTGTGATTCGTCGACGCCTCCTCTTTTGTTTAAAGGATCGTCCACCCCGTCGCCTTAGTTTTTGCAGGGATCTCTCCATTTCATTAAGTTTTACACGTAGTTCTACTATTTTGCGTAGGTCCTCCGCTTTTGGCGCCGCTTGAATGCCCGCCAGAACAATCGTTGTCAAACGAATATTGTTTTCCAGAGTTGATATTTGTTCTTCTCTTGCAGCACTGTTCTTTTTTGCAAAATTGCTAGCAATTCTTGCCATTGCTTCTGCAGCCGCTCTTTCTTCGTCAGCAGCTCTTGCTTCTTCAGCCCTTGCTTCAGCCGCTCTTACTTCAGCCACTCTTGCTTTAGCCGCTCTTCGTTTATCATTTTCGTTTCTTTTAGCAAGCGCATTTGTAAATCGTTTTAAGGCGTTACCACGAAGACCTGTTCCAGAACGACCGTGTATTTCAAGAAGAGCATCTAAATTAAATGGATTTGCATTGGGCTCTGGAGTAAACCAAGACAACCAAGACATCCCCTATTTATCCAACTTTTTTTCCATAGACGAATAGGGAATGACGCCGACTACAATTCTTATCATAACTGGATGTCTGGTTCTATTGCTGTGCGTATTAGTGTATCGGAAACCGAAGCAAATTGTAGAACAGAAGCCGCCCATTCAAGTCGTTAAAAAAACAAAACGCATTGTTCGGGCCGTAGAACACAACCCGTTCAGGACGGTTGTTTACAAACGAGAAACGGATCCCCTGATGTATGTGGACGATGGTATGTATTACAGGCAGCCGATCATGATTGAGGGCAATCGGGTCTGGGTCGAGGACAATAGGCCCCAGATCAATGACTTGGAATGGGGACAGCCCCTGTACACGGATAGGTGGGCGAATGGATTGTACAATGGTTCGTACAAAACATATTCTGTTTGATTTGATAAATTTGATCAATTTCTTTGCTCCAAAGTGCAGCAAAGAAGTTGATGACTACCTATGAACAACTCGTTATCAATGGTGTCCCTTTCCTCCATTCAAACGGCAAGCTCTACTATTACGAACTCCTCGCTCCTGCTGAGCCCGTCGAAATCGGAGCTATCGTTAGTGGAGCTCTCCAGCTTAGCACCGGGTGGATCGAGCGAATCCAACCTCGTGTTGATGCCTGGCGAGAGTCTCTTGCGCCCTCCGAGCGAGGCAAAACCGTGCGAGCTCCGAAGCCGAGTAAGCCTAAGCGCTCTCCAAAATCAGCTGCAGCAGCTCCAGCTGAAGCAGGAACAGCAACAGGAACAACAGGAACAACAACAACTGCAACAACAGCAATCGCAACAACAGCAACAACAATCGCAACAATCGCAGCCTCTGCGCCAGCTCCAGAGCCGCGTCCTAAACGTGTCCTCCGACGACGTGCGGCTCCTGGGCCAAGCCCTTAAGGAGTATCGGGAGTTGGCCAGTTACTGGGGGGGACATCAGTCTAGGGGGGGGACATCAGTCTAGGTCGGCTTTGCCGACCTAGACTGCCTCCCCCCTACCCCCTGTTTACTTAGGTTACTTAGGTTACTTAGGTTACTTAGGTTACTTAGGTTACTTGTGGTTACTTGTGGTTACTTGTGGTTACTTGTGGTTACTCAAGTTGCTTATTTTTATGTAAGCAACTTGAGCGGACAGGGGGTATGGGGGAGGAAACCTCGGCCGAAGGCCGAGGTTTTTGTCCCCCTATTTTTATGTAAGCAACTTAAGCGGACAGGGGGTATGGGGGAGGAAACCTCGGCCTTCGGCCGAGGTTTTTGTCCCCCTATTTTTATGTAAGCAACTTGAGCGGACAGGGGGTATGGGGGAGGAAACCTCGGCCGAAGGCCGAGGTTTTTGTCCCCCTATTTTTATGTAAGCAACTTGAGTGGACAGGGGGTAAGGGGGAGGAAACCTCGGCCGAAGGCCGAGGTTTTTGTCCCCCTGGGGTAGTCTAGGCGCCGAAGGCGCCTAGACTAGTTGTCCCCCAGGGGGAAGAGGTTCGCCACCGTATAAATCGGCTGATTTGTCGTGCCCGGCAGCGGCTGTGTATACTGTCCCTGAATATAGCTCAGCATCTCCTGGTGAGACTTAAAGAGTGGGCCGTTCGCCGACCGCCTATTCAGCTGCACCTGCTGTTGCTGCGCATTGAGCGCATTAAAGATTGTCTTGTTCTGATTGTTAGTTCGGATCTGGCTTGCGTCGCCCGATCCCCTTATAGGGAAGGAGCTCAGCGTCGCCGGCGACGTATACTCCCCTGAAATGCTCAGTGCCGGATTGAAAATAAACTGTCCCTGTGGATTCCAGAAGCCATACGTCGTGTTCTGCTGATCCGTATAATCCGCAGAACTCGTTGACTTATTGAGCGTTGCAGGATAAGACGCCATATCTCTATTTGCAAGCAGAGAGATTAAAACAACCTAAATCAATGGCTCGTGATTACCTAGAGTGTTATGGATCGATCTAAAATCCCCCCTATTATCAATTGTCGTACGATTAGCCAGAAAGATAATCGTACGATTCACTGGCTCCATCCTAGTGCAAAGGCCCATCATACCTCTGGAATTGCCACATCAGTTGCAGACTTTCTCGAATGGAAGAACAAGTGTTCAGTTGTCGCCTTACTTCTGCTTTCCCTGAGTCCCGCCGAATTCGAACAGCTCAAGAAGCACAAGGTCCCCCTCTTTGTCACCAAGGCCGTCTTCGAGCAGTTTCCTCGATCCGAGTGGATTGCCCTGCAGATCAGCATCGGCATTCTCGAAGAATTCATGCAGTTCCCCATCCTATCCAGTCCCTGGGACGGATCTCTTGCCGATGCTGTGGCCTGCATCACAATACTATTCCATTTTAATCACCTTATCGCCGACAAGAGTCTTTTATCAGCGCAGCGCCAAGACCAGCTCGCCTCTCTCGGCATCCAGATCAGCGATGCCCATGCGAAATCGCAGATCTGGCTCATCACGCAGTACTTCGTACATCCCATGACAAAGCGTCAGAAGGAGATTCGCCAATGCCTGAAGAACAATATGTCCAATCCCCTGATCGACAAGGTGGTCCTGTTGAACGAAGAGGATCTCCGATACGAATGGAGCAGCAGTAAATACGCGTACAAGGTGGAGCAGGAAATCATTCGGAAACGCCTGACCTATGCAGACCTGTTGAAGTATACGTACGAGAAGGTACCCCCGAATACCATCGTCATCTACGCGAATGCCGATATCTTCTGCAACGACACGCTAAAGCATCTGCACCAGGTACATATGAAGGACAAGCTGTTTGCTTTGCTGCGGTACGACGAACAGGAGGATGAGTCGTTGCGGCTCTTCGGGCCGCGCGCCGACTCCCAGGACACCTGGATCTGTCTGTCGGACAGTGTGAAGAGCCGTACCTGGGACTGGAAGCTGTTCGACTATCGGCTCGGAACGGCCGGGTGCGACAACCGATTCACCGGCGATATGTTCGGAATGCGATTTCTCATTAGCAACCCCTGTCAGACGATTCAGACCGTGCACGTCCACCAGACGGCCATTCGCAACTACAATCCTCGGGATATCGTGCCCGCAAAGCTCTATATGTACATACATCCCTGTGCCCTTGTGGAGATTGAGCAGAAGGCGGTCGGCGAGGAGAAGGTCTTTTCTTTAAGTCCTCGGGCAACGACGGTGTCGATCAAGGGTCTGAATGCGAAGAAGTTGCAGACATACTGCGTCATGCTGGCGCGGGAGAACCGGTTCAAGTGGAGCCCAGAGACCCCCAATGTGGCGACATGGAAGCCGTTGGCGATTCATCGATTCAAGAATTCCTTTGTCACGAACTGTGGCATTGTCTACGACTATAAGAATATGTACTTGGGCCCCGTGGAAACGAGCAATGATTTTATTCAGAAGGTGGGGCGCGACCTGGGCATCTCCTTTTTGGCGCCGGCCGAGCGTGTGCCCTCCATGCTGGCCATTCCCTGCACCACTATAAGTCGATTTATGAATGTGGATCTCTACTGCCTGTACTATTTGTCCTATGCGCTTCAGATCTATTCGCAGATACACGCTACACCAAATCCGGGCCTCTACATCCATCCCTCGAGTATTTCCACCCTCCAGACGTTTGTAATTCCCAATACAAAGGACGGAAAGGTGCAGGCAGTCTCCTGGAGTCCGAACAATGTCGTCTATGCCGAGGAGATCTATGGCTTCATCCCCGAACTCAGTGAAGTTACGAGCAATGAGATCGCCGCTCTCCGCTCCGCCTTTCCTCTTTGGCAAATGGCGTGTACGAATCGGTGTACGGTGTTCGTCGACGAGCTGTTCACGCCCGAGTTTGTTCGTGAATCGATTGCACCGCTTCTCCCTGGCTGGTCTGTGGAGCAAGTTCTTCGCACGAGCACGGGATCTGCCGCCTATCAGCAGCTGGTTGGGGCCGGCCTCTGTCTGCTCTACAATCTGCCCAAGCAGGAGGAGCACTGGGCAAAGGTCTGGACGCTCCCCGTCGGCTGTAAGGTTCTGGAATTCCAGAATGAACTGAAAGTGGAGGGTGGATTTCAGCATCTGGCGGCTTCGGCCTCCCTTGATGCGTATTGTATTCCTCTGCACAAGGGAAGTCCCTTGGAAATGCGGCAACAGGCGCTTGTGCAGTTTCAGGCCTGGTTGACAGCACACCCTGTTAGCGCCGAGCCGCCGGCAGTCCCAGATGTTCCAAGCCCCACTGGTATGTTTCTTTCACTTTAGCGGGTTTGAGAAACTGGTTGTAGCCGCGGAAGTCGAAGAGGCGGCCTTTGAAATATTCATCCGCATTTTCGTCGTTCGTCATCGTATTCATCCAATTGGATTTTCCAATGTAATTGAAACGGGTGGTACTGTTCTGAGGAAGCCAGGCCCCCACCTCCGTGTTGACAAGGACGCCATTTGCATAAAAGGCAAGGGTCGGCCTCGTCGCATCCGAACTAGTGGCCGTAATCGCCACGTGCGTCCACTGTTTCAGTTTAAAAACGCCAGGGACCTGGACATGGAGTTTGCGCTGCTGTGAATCCCAGATCTCATAGATCAGATCGGCCGTATCTGATTTGAAGGACGGCGTTACAAAGGGCTGCACAGGCGGCATCTCACGCCCATAGACCTCGGGCTTCTGGCACGAAAAGTCGTTGACATTTGCGGCCGTTGTCTCCATCAGGTGTTGGGGCGTTGTCTCCTGTGCGTTCTGGGCGCCTGACGGAGCCGAAGGGACTGTCGACTCATTCTCCAATAAACAGCTATTGAGACGAATAGGTTCGGTCTGGGCCGCGGCATTGCCGCGGCCTACTAGACCCAGCCAGACATTGTCCTTGCCCGCCCCGTTTCCGAAATCGAAGATATGCGCATTGTTCGTGAATTCATCAAAATAGACCCATAGACTTACGGCACGCAAATACCGCAAGTTTACGGTGTCACCAAAGGTCAAATCAGTCGAATCGCCGATCCGTAGGAACTGATTGATACCGTCGAACACCAGGGTGCGGGCCACGGCCGGTTTCGGCGGCATCTCTTCCACGCCGATTCCTGCACCCGCCATGATCGTGAGATTCCCCGCGTAATCGACCATGTCATCGATGAGCCGCATCCAGAACACGATTCCGACGAAAAAGTCCAGGAGTTGGGCGATCTCCGTCGGAGGCTGGGGGTCCGTTGTATCGAAGATCGGGTCCTTAAATCCCTTGTCCGTCGTAGAGGTGCAGACGACCTGGTAGGGGGTCTGGAGGTCGTTGACCTTCAGAATGCGACAGTAGTGGACCACGTCGTCCGCTAGCTTCGGCATGTAGTCGTCTCGGCTGATCCGAAATCCTTGTTTCACCGATCGAGAACGGAAGGCCACGGAGGAGAGACCCTCCGTGCCCCCGAGGGCACAGGCCAGGAAGAGATCCTTCGCTGTTCCGCTTGTAACCATGCGACAGAAATCGTGGTCGACGCCGAGATGCTGAATATCCGTATACCCTGCATAATAGCGTCTATCCCGTATATAGCCGGATGGCTCCGTTTCCATTCCTACATCCCCTCGGCGGGGTATATGGGTGGACCAGAAGGGACTGTCTCCGACGGGAATCATTGATTGAAATCCTTCGTTTATAACATGCGGCCAGAACACTTCGAGAACTGCTAGTATAAATAAGATGCATAGGCCGATCCAGAGTGCCTGGACAATCATCCCCCTGATGGTTTGGGTGTTTTTAGAGCTGTGCATTATGCACGAATGATGGATGGTCTGCTTTGCAGACCATCATTCGTGTATTGTATCTTCGGCATATCCCTCCTCGTATTTCGAAGCAGAATAATCTACAGGCCAGAGTAGTATGGATCCTCAAGCCGGAGGAAAACTCTTATCAGAAGGGGGCTATGGCTGCATCTACGTGCCCAAGCTCAAATGCAAGGGCGATGTACAGACTCTTCCGCAAAATGATCAGGTCAATCATGACATCAAGATTGACAAAATCATGTCGATTCGACATGCAAACCTCGAATTTGCGATCAGTAAGCGCATTCAACAGGTCCCCTTATGGAAAAAGTACTATATTGTACCCGATACTCTCTGTGAACCCGAGCCAAAAGACCATCAGATCAATGCGAACATCGACGACTGTTCGATCATTGACAAGGCCGACTGGAAGGATCTCCGAATTCTACGCATGAGCTATGGCGGCAAAACACTTCGCGACTATCGGATCCAGATTCGGAACTTCCACTTCATGGAGGTCGCCCTCCGTCTGCTCGAGGCCGTGGCGCTCTTAACGCTCAACGGGATCTGTCACATGGATCTTCACGACGGAAATGTGCTGATGGACGGCTCTTCACTCCATCTCATCGACTTCAATCTGGCGATCAATGTATCTTCCGAAACAGATCTTGTAAAACGCCTCTATCACAACTATCAGCCAGCGCTTGTGCAGCAGCCCCCCGACTATCTACTCGTGAATGCCCAGGCCCGCATCAATGCAGAGGACAAAAAGGTCCCCCCGCTCGCACAGATCATTGACGAACAGGTGGATACAAAGGCGATTCTGCGAAAAGAGCGCTCCGCCCTCGGCCTCCAGAAATCGGAGCAACGGAAGCCCCTCCACGACTTTCTTGTAAAAAGTCAAGTGCTAAAGGCCGGAGATTTGGCCGGATGGTTCAAAATCTACTGGCGCACCATCGACAGCTGGGCCGTCGGAACATTGCTAGTCGAACTCATGATTCGGCTCAGCCTTTGGCCCGGCTATACGCTCCCTCAGACCTTCACAAGTCCCACAGGAAAGGGCCGTAAGATCCTTCGCAAACTCTGCGAGCCGAACCCTCTGAATCGCTACGACGCCGTCCAGGCCCTTGCGGAACTCGATCCCGAGAATGCTATTATTAAGCAGTACGGTCAGCCCTGGCTCCAGGCGCTAAAATCCTAGATCCTCCCCTTTTCAACTTCCGCGTTTTTCTGGGAACGCACATATAGCTGCAGAACTTGCTGTAATTCAGTTCGCCCCCGCTGGGCCGATAGTCCCGATCCGCCAGTTCCGGATTGTAGATCAAATGTCCCGTCGCATCTTTCCGTGTCACCCGGGTTCCCCCCGGTTTGTGGGACCAGAGGGCCTGTTTTCCAGGTTTCTTCTTATCAGCACGATAGAAGTGATAGTCGTGCTCTGGATCGACCACCACCGCCACCTTGTATTTGCCTCGGGGACACTTGCGTGTAAAGGTCGATAGCTCGAGTCCAGGAATATCCCCTTTTAGTCGGCCAATGAGATCAGGGCAGCGCTTTCCTTTGACATGTCGCCACTTGGGAAACCCGACCTTGCGGCCCGGCTGATGAAACGGCACATCACAAGCAGATTTAGTACAGGTCTCGGGATTCGGTCGATCCTCGTAATTGAACGCATATGCAAAACAGTTGTGCGTATCCTGCATTTCGAAAACTCCGTTGTATTTTTCGGGCTTAAACTCGTGTTCAGCACCCGACGGGGGACTCTGGACCGAACACCTCTTCTGATGTGTAGAACAGAACGGCTTGCCCTTTAGAGGTGGGCTGCTACAGAATGGGTCACACTGGCACCGCGGCGCCATCTCTCTGATTTGGAATGGGAATAATTATTGTGTTCTTTATCTCCTCTTTAGGAGTTTCGAGGCCGTCCTGGGTCAAGAGACCCCGCATCACCTCTTTGACCGAATGGGGCGGGGCCATGCCGGCAATCTCTTTGTTCAGGGACGGCGGCAAGATTCCATCGGCCGGTTTCTGTCCAGGAGCGGTAGGATTGGCGGCCTCTTCGTACTTGTAATATTCCTCTTCGACCTGTTTCATTTTCAGCTTCTCCACATAATGACAGAAGAATCGAAACTGGTTCTCGTGACTCGCCTCTTCTGATGTGAGAACACCCGAATAGCGCCCTGTGAGAGCCAAGTACTGCCACCCTTCCGAGCGAAGTCGTTCTGTAGCCGTATTCAGATAATAGTACTTCTTGTCGACCTTGAAGAGCACTAGAATCCCATTAAAGGTGGTCACGAGAAGAGAGAGTGTCCAGGTCAACCAGTAGATATTGTTCTGATAGGCCGCGAGGGAGCTCGTGTATTGCACGGATAGGAGTGCGGGGACGATCAAGGAGCCGACAGTGATGATCAAGTGGCCGATATGGAATAGGAGTGCAAAATAGTGGGCGCGCCCCTTGAAGTCCTGGATCAGGGGCAGATATCGGCGGCGAATCGTGTTCTTGCGTTCTTCTTGAAGGGGAATCGTGCTTAAAACGGCATCGTATCGTTCTTCATCGGACTCTTTGCAGCAACCACAATACCCTTGGCGCACTTTGCTATAGGGAACAAGAACGTCGATCGGCTCTATCTTTTTCGGTTTCTGTCGTTGCGACATATCTCTACAGAAGAACGCTAAATTTGATGTATATGTGTGCACACATATACATTATCATGTCGAAACGTTTTCCAATTCGATCCATTGCATTTATAGAGGGGAATGAACATGGCGATGAGATCGTGATTCCTGAGCGGCTCTTTGCCGAGTGGCTCGACTTCTTTCCCCACGGCGAGTCCATGTTGGCCACGCTGACCTATCAGGATGTCAAGCGTATCGTGTGCATCGGAAGCAGTCATGCAAGCAACTTTCTCTACTGCCCTCAGTGGATTCTGAGTCATTTGGGCTCTTCCTTAGAGGACGAGAGCGAAGTCTCTGTGGAGCCTTTCATAGACCCTCTTCCTATTGCGGAACGAATCAGTGTGCGAGTTCTGGATGCTCTGGATAATTCAGTCGATATGCGAGCGGCCATGGAAACCTATCTAGATCGCTTTCATATCTTGGAAGCCGGCACGACCTTGGCGGTTCCTTTGTATGGTGGGTACCTTGTTTGCGTCTGGGTGGAGGCGGTAGAGCCCGCAGGAATTGTTAAATTGGGGGGAGAGGTCGTTCTAGAGTTCTTAAATGATGAGGAGTCTGAATCTGAATCTGAAAAAGAAGTAGAACCGGTAAAAGAGCCAGAACCAGTAAAAGAGGTAGAGCCCGCCAAGACCACGGATGCAGAAAAGGAGCTCATACGCTTGGCCCGTATCAAACGATTTGCAGCACTATAAGTGAACCCACACTATAAGTGAACCCACACTATAAGTGAACCCACACTATAAGTGAACCCACACTATAAGTGAACCCCCATTAATGCCGGCGCAATATATTGCTGATAATGCTTCTCAAACTCTTGAATCGACTCCAGAAAATTCGGCCTAGGCGTAAAAGCAATCGGCCTTTTTTCACGTAAATAGGCAATCGCCTGCTGCGTCGTGAAGTGTTTCTGAAAAATCAGGAACATCGCCACAGAAGCGGCCGATCTCTGCCGGCCCGCCATACAATGCACCAAAATCCTATGCCCCTGTTTGTAATGCTTCAGAAGGGTCATGACAATCTCAGGGGCCCACAGGCCCGCATTGCGGATCTCCTCCTCCTCCAGATTATCGTCTAACGGGATCCTATATTGGTATTGGGCAATATTTTTGAATGGCAGATCTTTTGTGCAATTTACAACAACATCGATGTGATTACCACGTAAAAAGGTCTCGTCCTGGGACGCATGGTAATCGCCGAGCCACAGTCGTTCGACTACTTCATTGGAGTGCTGGTAATTCTCCATCTTTATAAGAGGAATGAATAGGGTTTAGATTCAAGATAATAATCACATGTCTAAGCAAGGATGCGCCCTCCGTTCACAGACGGCTTGGAGCTGTGCTCCGCGCACAGCTCCCAGATAAAATGATGGATGATCTCTGTGGCCTTGGGCCACAGAGATCATCATTCGTGCATTTATCTTAAATCGGCATAATAATAATCACACGTCTTAACAAGGATGCGCCCTCCGTTCACAGACGGCTGGAACTCGTTCTGGCATCTCGCCTTCGGTATGCTCGCCGTGGAGTTGCCCTGGACAGCGATTCCCTTTCTGATCTACCAGTTCATTCTCAAGTACGACAAAAATTCACCGATCGACACGTTCGAGTATGTTGCAGGCGCATTTACCTATTGGACCCTCTGTTCTCTGTCCCCCCTTCTAAAACGATTCCAAATCAAAATTTGATATGGGTCTGCTATGTAAATCAACTAACCATAATGATCACACGTCACTTCTATCGATTCGACGAAGTTCGGGCCGCCCTCTTCTATGCAATTATGAGAGGGCGTCCCTTGGAAACGGCCTTCTGGGTCCAGGAACTCGTGGACAGCGGCCTGTTGAAGGAGGCCTGGACCACCCTCGTGGAAGCCTGGCTCTGGTTCTCCTTGGCCACCGATCCCAACTGGATTTGCGACATTCGCCTCGGCGTAGACGATCTCCATCTAGCCGCCTACAGACTTTGCACGAATCCCAAAGACAATTCACTATGGGCAACGCTTGTTACACAGCCGCATCATGACACGCTCTGCAGGAATCTGCCCCCTAGTCTGCCCTCTTCCGGCCTCGAACGGTATTTCTCCCTTGCCCTCTTTCAACGAAAAGGGTTGGCGGCGATCTGGGCTGCGCATCGGCTCACGGCGGATGTCCAGCAACTGCTGCCGGCCGAGAGCCGAATTGTGCCGTCCGTGCTTGGCACATGCGGGCTTGTCGACGAGGCCATCTCTTTAAGTGCCCAGATACTCTTTGTCTGCAGTCGCACGGACCAGCGGCCGGCGGTTGTGTTGCCGGCCGAGATCGTGGTGGCTGTGCGACGGTGGACTGAACTCGTGGGCCGACGTACACGCCGTGTCTTCGCGGTGCCCCTTCCGTGCCTCTATGGCCTTACAGAACGGGGGCGCGGTGTCGACACGATTGCCGAGTTTCGACGGATGGACGATCGGATTCGGGAGGAGACGACGGGGTTCTGGCCGCTGGCTCTGGTTCCGTATCGGCACGAGGATGCCGTCGAGGCCTTCTATGCCGCCTTCTTTCCCGATGATATTCCTGATGAATGGAGCGCCGAGGAGGCCGCCAAGAGCCATGGGCCAGGACTCGGCTCGGATTCGTCGTCTCTTCAGAAGATTGGCAGCCTCTGGTTCCAGGCCGAGAGCCGGTTTGTCTGGGGGTTCTACGAGTGGCCGGTGGCAGAGCCGCCTCTAAAAGGGTCGGACTTTCATCACGCGGCACAGTATTTAAACACGAATCGCGATGATAGAGTAGACGCGCTCCTCGACCCTATCCGTAAGTTATTAATTATTGATTGTTGAATAGAATGATGTATCCTATGAATCAACGGTACGGGTATGCGCCTTTGCCTGCGGCTCTGCCCTGTGTTATGTGCAATGTCCCCTGTGATATCGTGAAGCAGTTCCCGTGTGGCTGTCATTTGCCGATTCATGCTCCGTGCGTCAACACCTTTCTTTGTCAGGGAGGGGTCTGTGCAAAATGTCATCAAGTCTGGGTGCCGATGGATACGGCGACCGTTACGACCGCATGGTGGGATACATCGTCTCAGCAGGATATTCTTATACAGCGGCCCTCTACTATGCAGCTCAGTTGCTGTGAATCAAGTCGGCTTCTCTATTTTTATTGCTTGTGTTGCCTGTTTCTGCTTATAGTGGTGTGCCTGCTCGCGTATATTGTGTACCGTCTACTGTAATATTTTGTTGAATCGAGTCTAAACGTTTTTAAAGACTACTAAGTAGAATGCGTTTCCTTCTTGTAATTGCCGCCCTCTTCTTTGCCGCCGCGTGCCCTCTGAATGCCTCCGAATTTAACGGTACCCTGGTGCCGGCGTTTTCGCTGGTTCCCCCGCCTACGTCAAGCCCTCCTTCCTCGAGCCCTCCTTCCTCGAGCCCTCCTTCCTCAAGCCCTCCTTCCTCAAGCCCTCCTTCCTCAAGCCCTCCTTCCACCTCTACGGGTGGCTCCTCGAGCTCTGGCTCTGGCTCTGGCTCTGGCTCTGGCTCTGGCTCTGGTTCTGGCTCTGGCTCTGGTTCTGGCTCTGGCTCTAGCTCTGGTTCTGGCTCTCGTCGCCGCCCCCTGTATCGCAACTTTGACTCCCATGCTACGTAAATAAACAGGTCCTCACGATTCTATCGAGCATCTTTTGAATGCTCGATAGAATCTCATTTGCAGTTTACTGCCTTGGCCGCCGCCTCGTCTTGTTCTTCTGCTGCACCTTGCACGCTGTGCCCTTGCACGCTGTGCGGCCAAAGATCGCACACCCTATCCGTTTCCCCGAATGCCCCGTGGTCTTCGAGTCCGGAAAGTCGCCTTGTCCCAGATCATCTTCGTCTTCGTGCACAATGAGCGCTCGCCCCAACAGATCCGACGGCTGAATTCCGTGAAGCAGATAACTGTACATCGACGGTTCCGATCCATGCTGTTCCACATTGCCCAGATCTCCTGTGTGCCTCGGTCCCTTGGAACCAGGCTTGGAGCCATGGTCACACGGTTTGCCAACATGAAAGTGTTCGCAGGCGCCCATACATCCTTCACCTCGTAGATCTCCTGCCTTGTGAATATGAAAGCCGTGATTCCCTTTGGGTAGCTTTGTAAAAGTGACCTTGATCCGCGTTGCATGGCCGACTTGAGTGGCCACTGCAGATCCCTGGATCTGATCAGACTGAAAAACAGCGACGGTGTCGTACATCTACTAGCGCCCAGTGTTTTATCCATTCGCCTCCTGCTCCTTCAGCGCCTCCGAATCCGCCACCAGTCGATCCTCCACTTGATCCCAGAGCGCACACTTCGGATAATTGCGCTGAAAGAGATTCGCAAACTGCATCATCAGAATTTCACGAATCTCAATCTTAAACAGATTCGACTCATAGGATTTTATACAGAGCGTTCTTAGAAGTCCGAACAATATATGATCGGGATACCAATAAATCGCATTGTCCAGGATATGTTCGAATCGCTCCGTCAAGGGGAACCGCGTCAGCACCATAGAATCCTTGATGAAATCGGCCAGCATATCCTGTCCCTCCAACGACTTCGGATTCTGAAGCTCCTCGCGAATCGCCGTGAGTCGCAGGGCCCGATCCATATGCCGTTTCCAGATCTGCAACTGGAACTGGAGAGTTCGATAGAGCGACAGATCTTCGATCCGCTGATTTGTACTGCGTAGCTGCTCGAAGATCGAGAGAAGCTGCACAAATGTAAAGGGGCGATTCGTATAGACGTTGATAGGGTCCTTCGGCTCAGGAATCGTGTATTGGCTGTGATAGAGGTTCTTTCGAATGCTCTTGTTGAGCGAATCGGGATCAAAGAGATAACAGCGACGCTCCAAAACTGAATAGACACGAATAGGGCGTTGGATGTGATTAAACGTGATCGGATCGATTCGGTCAGTGGACTTCTTGTTCATTTTGTGTAGGCGATAGGCATTCAAGAGCCGCTTGAACTGATAGCGGAGACGAATCTCAATGAGATAGTCCCGTACAAATTGGTTGCAGAGTTCCCGGAACGGAAATACTTTATCGAGATCAAAGGCGGCGGCATAGGTCGTGCTGAGCAGATGAAGGCGCTTGTGTAGACTGATTGTAAACAGGGGTGCCAATTGCCACGACCGCGTATCCTTGTAGAGGGTGGTCATGGGCTTAAACGGATGTGGATCCGGTCTCTTTTTTGATACAGGGCGCGCCGATTTTCTAGGCATGTCAGTTGATGACTTGCCTAGAAAAATAGTATTCAAATTTAGTCATCGATCAGAAAGAGGCGATTCGTCTCTTCGTCCCAGGTTCCCCGAATTGTTCCGCCAGAATCTATGAGATCCGTGTCTAAGAGCCAGAGGGGCGGCAGATCGTTGCGATCCTGAACTTTACGAATAGGGGTTGGAACTGTCTCTGTCTCTGTACACGTGGACCGCTTACAGGCGTGCTCGGCGCAGAAGGCGATCCCCGTGACCACTGGGAGCCGGCAGCGCCGGGCGATCTCGCCCTGTTCTACGAGCGCGAGGCAGAGGGCGGACTCCGTATCTTGCAGTGAGATACGAAAGGCATCCTTGGTGGGGAAGACGCGCTTGACCAGCTCCTTTTCGTTCACCTGGAGTGTGGTCGCCATCTCCTTGACGAGCCGTTTTCCATGGGCGAGAAAGGTGGCCTCCAGACTCTCCCATAAAAGTCGATTTACTTTATAATTGCGGATACTTGTCATAGGTTGATTCTTATGACAAGTATTCGCGTATATCAAATTTAGCGAATTTAAACAATTTTTCGAAAGAAAGAGCAATGCAAGCGCCACAGGTCCAGGTCTGGGGGCCCGCGCTCTGGTCGCTCTTTCATTCGCTCGCCCTTCGAACCGGTCAAAAGGCCAGAGGCGAAGAGGAGGAGAAACGGCTCTGGAGACAGTTCTTGCTCTCTTTGAGAGCCGTAATTCCCTGTCCGGCCTGTCAGAAACATTATAACGATTATATTAAGATTCATAGTTGGGCCCCTGTATTTGAACAAAAAGGGACCGAATGGGGCCTCGCATTGCAACACTGGTTCTGGACCTTCCACAATGCCGTCCGTTCCGAGAAGGGGCAGCCCCTCGATTTTTCAGTAGAGCAATTGGCCGCGTATACAGTGTCAAAGGCCGCACTGGTGCCCTGGAAGCAGGTATGGACCGAGCATATGAGACGAGGGCTGTCCCTCCATCTATTGATACGCGATGACATGCAGCGCTCTCTCCGTTTTCTAGAAGAGTTGATTCTGTTCATTTATTAGTCGGCAAACAGGCGTAGGGCTGATTCGACAGCGCATGAGGTGCCAAAAGGCGATTGGCCATCCCAAAGAGATCGGATGTACGATGATCTGCGATCTGTTTCAAGAAATAGTACCAGCTGACACCGCCGGCCCCTCCGAATAGGATTCCTAGAATCAGTGCAATAGGACCTTCGCATGTCATGCTGCGCACAACTATACTAAGGATCGCCAGCGCACTGATAATGACCATTGCGGCATATGTATTTGTTTTGCGATTGTCCACTCCTTGTTTCGTATTAATCGGATTGCCGGCCGCGTCCTTCTCCTTTCGATTCGACTGAGTGGGGTTTTTATAGAGATTCATCAGAACGGCGTTCGTCATGATATATCCAATAAAGAAGGAGGTCATGGGGACCCAGTAGCCAATGCCTTGCGACTGTATCGTAGGATCATGGACTTCGGCCCCGAATAGGGACGACGGCATCAGATAGCAAGCCGCTTCATTGGGAATGAGACCTTGGAGCGGAAGGAGATTGAATAAAAATAGAAACGCCGGCAACAGAACCAGATATCCGAACGAAAAGAAGAGGAGCCCGTAATTGGCCGTTAAAAAGCCGAGAACGATCGCAATTCCCGCAATAGACAGGGGGAGATTCTGAAATCCAGCATATAAAAAATATCGTATATCGGATACGAGTGCGAAGAATGTTGTTTTAATAGCATCCATACCTCTATACTAGATTGTCAAAAATGCTAGGCACTCAGATCACTGGGTACACAGGCATAGAGAATACTACTGGACTCCGCCTTGTCTGTAAGATAGGGAAGTCCTGCAAAATTCATACTCTCATTTCCAAAGACGCGCGAGTTCACGAACCAGAAAAAGACGCCTGCAGCCGATCCCAGGGCCACCGCGCCAATCAGACTTAGATGGGATGCACAGCCCATGTTTCTCAAATAGCAGAGCACAAGGAGTAGAATCGCAAAAATGACGGATACGAGGGTCCGACTCGACCAACTGGCCCCCATGGTGTTTAACACGGATGCGAACTGCGCCGTGCCCCCTAGTAAATAGGCGATCGTCGCGGTCATATAGAACATGGGCATGGAGATCAGGCCTTCGTGCATAAAGAGACGGTCGGGCTCCAATCGGGGCGCCAGAAACCCGGGGCGGCAGTTTTTCGTTTGCTGCGAGGTCCCTTGTTTCATGGACGGGCGATCCCCAATGCTATCCGTAATTAGATTGATCGCCTTGTAGAGTCCCGCCGATTCCAATAGGAATAGCGCAAATACGCCATAGGGCAAATGTTGCGTAATCATATAGAGAACAATGGAGCCGAAGAGCGCTGAATCAGGAAAGAGACGAACGATCTCTTGAACCGCATTTCCGACGCCGCCGGCAAACTCCGCAACTCGCTTATATGTAATATCTGCTGCTGTGACTGACATCCCCTATTCTAGGCAGTTAAATTTGATACTCCTTCCATGCTTAAAATGGAATAGCAATGGGAATTCCGTCCTATTATCGAAAATTGGTGCGAGTCCATGCCTCCCTTGTACGAAAGAGCCATCCAGGTCCGATCGACTGGCTCTGGATGGATTACAACTGCCTGATCTATCACTGTTTAAGACGACCGGATCTGCGCCCCTATCCTGGAGCCGCAGGACGACTCGCATGGGAACAGGAGTTCTTGCAGTCCATTGTACAGTACACGAAAAAGGTGGTGGGTGAAGTGCGCCCGTCAAAAGGGGTCTATATTGCCATTGACGGGGTGGTGCCGATGGCCAAGATGCGCCAGCAGCGGATGCGGCGATTCAAGAGCAGTTGGTTGACTGAAAAGGGGCTGGCGGAAGGGCAGCGTGATGCGGGTGCCACATCTCACGTTACGCGTGAGATGTGGGACACAAACGCCATCACGCCCGGCACAGACTTTATGCGTTCCTTGCGCCTCGTGTTGGAAAAAGAGGCCAGTCGGCACAAGGGCTGGCACGTATCCTCGTCCGATGAGCCTGGGGAAGGGGAGCACAAGGTCATGGCCGAGATACGCAATTGTACGAGCACATCCCATGCCATCTACGGCCTCGACGCCGATCTCATTGTCCTCTCCCTGTTGACCCAGGATACACTGAAAGAGAAGGGGACAACGATCCATCTCTTTCGGGAAGAGGTGGAGAACGGATCGCTGGTCCGTAATTCGGCGGGAGAAGAGGAGTTCCAGTGGTTCTCCATCAACACGCTGCGCGACATCCTTGCCACACCTATTCGTGATTACTGCTGCGCCATGTCATTTCTGGGCAATGACTTCCTGCCCTCGTCGCTCGGGCTCAAAATGCGCGAAGACGGCCACGAGGCCCTTTTAGATCTGTTGGCCGCTCTGCATGCAAAAGGGCTCCACCTCGTGGATTCCAAGGATGAGATCGATCCAACGGGGCTTGCAGAGCTTCTCCGAATTCTCGATCTGCAAGAAGAGAAGGCCATTGAGACATCTCTGAATCGGAAGCTGCAGCAGGGCCGCCCCTATGCGTCCGTGGAATTAGCGGTGGGGGACCCGAACTGGGCTCTGAAACAGCAGGCGGAACTCTGCTTGATGGAGGGCCGTCGTTTACGCGAGGATTGGCGTTCAGTCTATCAGACCAAGTGCTTGCAGGACGGAATCGATACAGCGAAGATCTATACACAGGGGCTGCATTGGATCTGGAACTATTACCGGGGACTGCCCGTATGCTACAACTGGTTTTATCCGTGGAATCTGCCACCGCTCTGGAAAGCTGTTTCAGCGACTGTTGCAACAAATCCTATACCCTTGGTGAAGGCGAGTGATATTCTGCCGATTGAGCAACTCTGCCTTGTTCTGCCGCCTTCTTCTTGGCACTTGATTCTAGTCGCAAAATACCAAGCTCTGATGCAAAAGGCTCCGTATCTCTTTCCGAAGGACTTTGGATTCTGTTCCTTGGGAAAGCGATGGTTTTGGGAATGTGAGGCGAAGATCCCTATTCCGACGATTCTAGAGGTCAAGGCGTTGCTGGGATAGTTTACTGCTTCTTCTGGCTCTTCTTCTGATTCTTCCGAGCACGCCTCCTCTTCTGTTTCCTGGTACGACCACCCTGTTGCTGTTGCTGTTGCTGTTGCTGTTGCTGCTGTTGCTGTTGCTGCTGCTGTTGCTGCCTCTTTTTCATTCCTCCACGTTTTTTCTGTTGCTGCTGCTGCTGATTCTGATTCTGATTCTGATCCTGAAACTGCTGTTGCTGTTGGTTCTGAATCTGTTGTTGCTGTTGGTTCTGTTGGTTCTGTTGTTGCTGTTGCTGCTGCTGCTCTTGTGACTGATTGCCTCCCATTCTCTACTAAGAGGGTGTGAGTTTGTTCTAGTAAAAGATCTGCCCTCCTTGAGAAGAGAATGGGCAATGGAGTCAGTCTGAACGCATTTGATCCGACCCATGTACGGATCTATTCGAATGTGTTGCAACTCAAATCACCGCATCTCCGAGTGCAGATGATCCAGACCTGTTTGGCCGGCGCCGAATATATCCAGACCGCCAAGCGTGCCGGTATCTATAGCTACCTTCTGAACTACATCAGCGCAGTACAGAGTGGGGCCACGCCTCCTGCGCTTCCGGGAGAGCAACAACAGCAGCAACAGCAGCAACAGCAACAACAAGCCGTGCCGCGTTCGCTCAATTCCTTCCACAATCCGGTGGTCTATCCGAAACCGGAGGTCCAGTCGATCCGAGATCGTGGTCAGGTGCAGGCCTACAAGGAGAAGCCGGTCAGTTCCTGGACCCAATTGTCCCAGACGCCCCAGCAGAAAATGGTCAGCTACTTTTCGTCGTGCTTAGAGGTGCTCGGAATCCAAGAGGAGATTGCGTTGACCGAAGAGACATTAAAGAAGGCCTATAAACGGGCTTCCTTGAAAGCTCATCCAGACAAAGGAGGGTCTGAAGAACAGTTCGAGGCCATTACCCGAGCCTTTGCCTATTTAACCGAGATTCTGAAGAGGATCCAGGGGGGTCGTGAGGGAGGACTGAAAGAGGTGGAGGCGCCCACGGCTCTGACCTCGGGCCGCACGGAGGATGCGAAAGCGTGGCAGCACGTGGAGCCTGTGCGACTCAATTCGAAGAACTTAGATATGAACGCCTTCAACCAGATGTTCGAGAAGACGCATATGGTCGATCCGGATCATGACGGCTACGGGGATTGGCTCAAGGATGAGATGGCAGACAAGGGCTCTGCAGCCACTTCTGCAAAATTCAGCGGCAAATTCAATCGGGATGTCTTCAACTCGATGTTCGACGACGAGGCGCGAAAAAAGGGGGTGAAGAGCCAGCAGATCATTCATCCCGAGGCGATGGCCATGACGTTGGCACCGACCATGGGTCTGGAGCTCGGCCGAGAACGCCCTGACAGTTTCACGCCGGCCCCGAATGCGAAACATCAGTTCTCTGATCTCAAAGACGCCTATGTGCGAGAGGCGACGATCTCGGACAAGGTCTCCAATGTCCGCGTCGAAGCGAGGTCCATGGACCTGTATCGGGCGAGCCGCGAGAAAGCGCCCGAGCCATTGTCGCATCATGAACAGCAGCAACTGGCCGCTGCAGAACAGCAGATCAAGCTGCGGGAGCAGCATCGGCAAGTGCGGGCGGCGAGCCAGGGCGTTCTGGAGAATCAGTATTTTGAGCGGATGAAGCAGCTGGTGATTGCCGACAAGTAGAGCTACGCATTGGTCTAAGAACTATTTCTGAAAGACACTAGAACTACCTAAAGGTTGCAACCGAACACTGTTTAGTGCCATGAGCGCAGATTCCGTCGTCCTCTGGTATCAGCGCGAGAACGGGGACTTTCAGGTCAGCATCAATTCAGTCGCCGACGGCTACCAGATTACGGTGACTGAGATGGATGAGCGCGATCCCCAGGAGGTCCAGGAGTTCACCTTCCGCAACTTCGAGTATCTGCAGAATTATCTCAATACGCTCCACGAGCAGGTGCTGAACGACCAGGATCGTAAGGATCCTATCACGCATCTCCAGTATGCTATCCCCTTTTTCCCAACGGTCCTTCTGTCCGTCGAGTCTCTGAAGAAGAATCCTGGATATTTCTATCGCTTCATGCAGGCGCTGGAGTTCTATTTTAGCTAAATTTATGTTAGGCTGTAATTATTAACTAATCAGTGTCTGAACAGTTAATAATTATTTACCGCTTAGATTTTTAACGATAGTAAGTACCCTCTTACACTTACGCGTGAGCAGCCTTGGATATCGTCGCGGCCTTCGCATCTCCCATGCGTGTGTAGCCCTTGAGCGACTCGCTCCACGTGTACGGGCTCACGAAGTCCAGCTGCTTGCCCGCATACGACTCCACCGTAGCCCCATTCACCACCAGGTTGTCCCTGAGATAGTTCGGGCACTCCACGTGGAAGTAGTGAACCGGCTCTCCCACGCCCAGCTGCAGCACCTTCTTGCTGAGAGTCGCGGCCTTCGACGGCAACATCCACACACCTTTTCGTAGCAAAAAGGCGTGATCGGGTGATAAGGTCAGATCGGTGGAGGGCATGTTCTTGCCAAGAGCTCCCCTGGGAATGAAATAGGGGGCACTGCGTTCCGAGGCCTCGGGAAGAAGGCGGCCATAGAGCTTCAAAGGCACCTGGCGGCCATCGGCTGTCAGAACAAGCTCATTCTGCTGCAAGGTCTCCACAGCCTTGTAGCCCGCAGGGGTCAGAATCGGGGTGCCCTTGGGAAAGCAGGGGACAGAAGAACTAGAGATTGTGACCGAGTTACTTGTCACAGAGCTACTGACAGTGGCATCGCTTGCAACCATGGCAAGAGCGAAGGTGATGACTGCGCCGTTCGCCTGATTCGTGAGAGTGTAGGAGGAGCCCGAACTAACGGAAACGGGTGTCTGCGCAGTTCCATTCACCGTGGGCGTCACCCGAACACTTGCTAAGGTGATACCTCCCAGCGTCGGAACTGTCCAAGAGACAACTGCGCTTGTTCCTGATACCACATTTGTCACGCCGGTCAAGGAAATCGCACTAGAAGGCGCAAATCCAGCGGTACCGACTGCATAGAGACGATAGCTCTGAAATCCGAGGGGCACAGGAGAACCCACCGCATAGGCGGTGCCGCCTACCGAAATTGTCTTATCGATTGCAGAGTAGACCACAGGAGAAACAGAAGTTCCACCGAGAACCTTAATCGTATAGGCAACTCCAGGAACCATTGGCAAATAGTAGGCATCTGCCGCATCACGCATATCAATTGTACGTGTGCTATCTGCGACAATCATTTTCATGTTGGTAGGAAGTGTTCCGCCGTCTGTGGTAACATTGCTGAGAAGGGCAGCCGCATCGGCTCCTGAGATCACAGTGGAGTCGCCGGCTGGATAGGCCTCCTCTAATGCGGTTACTAATGCAGCTGCATTTGCAAATGCCTGCGGATCATTTGTATTGGTCTTCGTTGCATTAATCGCTGTGCCGGCGGCTAACAAAACGCCGGCTAGGGTTGGTTTTGCCGCCTGGATTGCAGCAATACCTGCTGCGGCTGCGGCTGCGGTCTGAGTATAATCCGTACTTGTTATTCCCTGCATGAAAGAGGCCAATGCACTCGCAGAACCGGCGACACTCTGTGTAGCTGCCGCAAGCATAGCGGCCGCAGTGCTATTTAATGCTTGGGCCGCGACTGTAATCGTCAAAGTCTCCTGTGCCTGTCCCGTGTAATTGTTCTCGGAGATATCCACGGTAAACGGGCACAAACCCGGATTCGTGTTACTGCCCTGGTAGGTGATACGAGTAGCTAAGCCCATTGGATGCGTAATAACTGTCGGATGGAGCGCAGATCCCGTAAATGCCTGGCTTACTTCGGTCAGATCTATCGTGGCGGTCGCCTTGGAGATTACAAGAGTGTCCTCCACAATTGCACCTTGGTAGCCTGCACCTGTAACGGAAGCTGTCACGACGTAGCTGCCGACATTTGTACGATCGCCCGAATAGGATAAACTGATCGGGGCGCCTGCAGGTGTAGAGGAGGCAGAGACCTGGAGTTCAGACCCTGTATAGGTCTGGTTCAAATTGCTCAGAGAGAGCGTAACCAACTGATAGGGTGTAATGGAGATGGAGGGAGCGGACAGGTAGCCTTCGCCGTTTGCATTTACGGCGGCCACTCCGAAAATAGCGGCTACACCATTCTGCACTGTTAGAGTAATGGAGGTGGCATTGGTGCTTGCGTCAAAGACAGATACAAGGACAGAACCCTTTCCTCCTGCTATATATTGCAGATTATAGATATTGTAATAGAGAACAGGGGATCCATTTGTAGTTGCAGGGGCGAGCCAGGAGAGATTCACTTCTCCCGCGGTTCCTGTGGCCGAGCCCGAGAGGCTGAGGGGCGCGCTCGGAGTACCGCTTGGGATGGCTTGAACTGAAGCACTTTCTACACTCGGATCTACACTATTCAATGCAGCAACTGTAAATGAATACTCTGAGCCACTCGTTAGTCCCGTAATAGTAGCAGAAGTTGTTTGAGACTCCCGTGTATGGATGACTAGATCTGAGCCCTCGTCTTGCGCCGTCAACCTCCAAGAAACACGATAGGATGTGACAGGCGCGCCGTTATTGGACAGAGGAGGATCCCACAAGAGATATACTTGTCCATTGCCTGGTGTAGCTGACAGATTCCGAGGAGCGGATGGAACACCCGCCGGTGTTGCAAGTGAGTAAAGGCTGCTCTGAGCCCCCTCGCCGAGCGCATTGATCGCACTCACGGCCCACTCATACGCGACACCATTTGTTAGTCCGGTGATCATGTAGTTGTAGCGATTATTTTTATCATCGATTGTCGGAAGACATGTGGCGGATCCATCCAACACGAGAGGGTCGCCGTGCGACCAATAGACATTGTAGCCTGTAATGGCGGATCCATTGTCTGAATTGGCGGACCAGGACACTTGGAGGTTGCCATCTCCTGGAAGCTGTGCCTCCTCCGAAGGAGCATCTGGAACACCCTGCGGCGTGCCCGATTGGCTGCTCGAGGCATCGCCGTAACTGTTGACAGACTGCACGGACACCAAATAGGACTGGCCGTTCGTGAGCCCTGTAATTGTGTAGGGGCTCTGCACACTATTGCGCGTTGAGCCATTGGCTGTGACATTGAATTGGAGGGTCGGCGAACCGCCCGGGACATCCGTCCACGCCACTGTAAGGGTATTTATGCCAGATGTCAAGGAATCGATCGTCGGCGCACTCGGCTTCTTCTTCGCAGCCAGTTCATCCGCTGTCAACAGAGCATCCTGGTCCGCTGAGCTCTGCACATACCAGGTCTGCTGGCTCCTGACATTCGGCAGAGCGCCGGCACTCGTCTTGTACTGGTCCGAGGAGATCGTGTAATTGCCAGAGGATTCTGTCCAGACAGAAACAGGATTTGCGGGTGTGCCTGCGGCCACTGCATTTGACACAATGAAGAGATTTCTATAGGGAGCCGGTATATATATAGTTGCGCTCTCTTCTTCTTCAAGAGAGAATGCCGTGTCAGGCATAGCAATGGGCTGTGCAGCCGCAACGGCGCGCGCTACATTTGCATTATAGACATACGAGCTGCCCGATACATCGTCTGCTGTAATGACCGCACTAGATCCATGGGCCAGAGTAGACATGCTCGCATCCACGAGAGTTGCAAGAAGACCGGCCTCAGACTGGAATTGCACGACGCCCGCTGCAATATTGTTGAGAAAAGGAATGGGATTGAACCGGTGCTCCATCAGGTAGTTGCCGGTGGAGAGCTGCCGACCATACCAGTTCGCCGAGGAAATAGTGGATTCCAAATACTGATGATCGGGCAGGTAGCGAGCCTGGGACGCATAGGTGGTGCTGGCTGAAGCAGGAGCATTCGAAGGATCGGAAATATAGAGGTAGTCCATGGAAGAAGGGAGCAGAACATCGGGAGAACCGGTTATACCACTGGTAAAGGGGTAATCTGATGCTCCTGTTGCCCCCGAGTTCGGCTGCATAAGAATAACGGCCTCTGTGGGAAGAGTGGTTGCCGAGGCGGAACCCAATGGCTGAACGGTGATAGATGCCATGGTATTAAATACGTTACTCGCATCCGATAGGTTGATGTTGGAGGTTGTGTAGGCGACTGCATTGGCTTGCGCAGACGGAAAGATGCCGATGGCGCCCCATCCGCAAGGATTGAAGGTCGAACGGGTCACGGTAATATTTTTGCATGCAGTGATTCCTAGACCAAAATTAAATGTGCTTGCAAAGGTGCAGTGATCGAATGTACCATTGTCAACCAAGTTGAGTGTGGCGCCACGTCGACTGGCTGTCAGAGTTCCCGATGGATCGGTGCCCTTCGTAAAAGGGTTTGTGAACACAACATGGTTGCAGGCAAAATTATTGATATACTGAATTGTTGAGGTGGGAGAGTCGCCCGGAGGAGGCTGGGATGTGTTGTACGCTACTATCAGAGGATAGGTGCCCGATGTAGCCGTTGGAGACTGATAGCTGTAGTCTACTGTAATATTGTTGAGGGTCACATTGTGACAGGAAATGTTGAGTGTGTATCCTACTACAGTGGAACCGATGACAGCCGGCTCGCCCGAAGTGGGCCCCTGAATGGTGAGTGCCTTGTTAATCGCGATCTCGATGGATCCAATATAGGAACCAGGTGCTAGAAGAATGATATCCCCATCGGAGCCGACCGATCGTGCATTGGCAACCGCAGATGCAAGGGAAGAATTCGCGGATCCAAAGGCCGGATCAAGAATAAACACATTGCGATCGGTAAATACGATTTTATTCACATTGGTAAGCTCATCGATGCCATTACTTCCCGTTACACGCACTGAACCATTCCCTAATTGCTGTACGGTCACATCACTGTATGCGGTAGTCAGGTAAACAACGGAGGATGAGATGTAGCTAGTTTGCGACGCCAGAGAAGGCTGGGTATAAGTGAGATTTGCAGGCGAAGCCAAAACAATTGGCACAAGAATCTTGTTTGAGACAGCAGAAAAGGTTCCTGTGCCCGCCAATGAAAGGGCCTTCACCTTAAAGGTGTAGACAGTGCCGGTCGAGAGCCCCTCGAAACTGATAGGGGACTGGCTTCCTGTTACAGGTGTACCAGAAACATCGCCGACATACGGCGTCACACTGTAACTCGTGATAGCAAAGCCGCCGTTGGATGCGGGGGCGTTGAAGGAAACCGAGGCCTCTGTCGCCGAAGTAGCGGTGGCGACAACAGCAGTGGGAGCACCTGGGAGTGTATTTGTCTTTTTAGACGTTGTGGCGCCTGTACCAGAACCTGCTGCATTCACGGCCTTTACAGTGAATGTATAGGTTGTGTTCAAATTGAGACCTGCGACAACGACACTCAGATTTCCCTGTCCATCGTCCACAAGGTTTGCAGACGCATCCGAGAACGACTGGACTGCCGTGGGGGCGGCCGATGGCGTCACGGTGTAGCGCTGAATCGCGTTGAAGCCATTCGATGCCGGAGCCCTAAAGCTTACGATGACCTCTGATGCACTTGTAGTAGAAAGTACCGCAGAAACACTCTGGGGCGCGCTGGGCACCGTATAGGGGGTGCCGGAGACCTGGCTGCTCGTCGAGGTGAGACTCTGCGTATTTCTCGCAATCACCCGTGAAGTGTAAGGAACTCCTGCAACTCGCCCCGTAAATGTGTACGGACTGGTGGCGGTGGTCGAAGCGTTGACCCAGGTCACGCCTCCATTGGACGAGTCCTGTACTGTATACGACAGGGCTCCTGAGTATCCGACGGTTGCTGGGGGGGACCAGGTCAGGATCGGCTGCCCTGTGGCCGAATAGGAGATCGTGGGCGCCGAAGGAAACGCACCTGGGGGGCCCTTGGGAGTCGCACTCTTCGCTGTAGTAGGGTTAGGACTTGCCCCGCTTGCATTAGATGCGCTAACTGAAAAGTAAGTCAGCTGCCCAGCATTTGCAGGTAAGTTAATAATGGTTGTTGCCACGTTCCCCACATTTACTGCAGTTACACCTGTTCCGTTCATCACAGGGAGGGAAGACGACGTGGAATAGAAGACCGTGTACTCTGTTGCCCCCGCAACCGCAATCCACAGCACAGTGACATTAAAGGCCGAATCTGGTGTTGCAGACGTCATCGTAACGCGCCCAGGAACCGACATGGTTGTACTCTCTGCTGAGAAAATAAATCAGAGCGATTAGCAGGGAACATGGAATCCAGTACTAAATTAATTGTGGTCTTGGTGATTCTTGTTTTGGTGGCGGCCATCTTCGCTTTTATGCACAGCCGCCGACTCGTCGACGAAAACCCCTTTCGGAACAAGCACCTGCTGAAGAAAGGGGCCGACAAACCCGTTCTGTGGCTCTACTATGACACCAGCGACGTGAACTCGGCGCGCTGGTACGACTTCGGCGGTCGTTCCACGCGCGCCCTCAATCTGCCGTTCCTGAACCTCTGCTATCAGACGGCCATTCTCCAGAACCAACAGACCTATCGCGTGGAAGTCATCAATGGACTGACAGGGCTACAGGCATTGCTTGGCTCTGAGGCGATGCCCGTCCGGCTCCGTAATCCGATCCAGTCCGTCAATGCGGCCGAGATGACCTGGATACGGGCAGCTGTTCTTGCCAAATTCGGCGGCTTATGGCTCGATCCTCACACCATCTGCCTGCGCCCCTTCGGTCGTCTGTCCAAGAAATCAACGATCTTCTTCGGCACAGACTTGAATGAGACCTATGCCGGCAAGGAGGGCACGGCGCTCCCTGGTTTCCGCTGCATCTGGTCGCCCCAGCCTTTAAGTCCTCTGTTTGTGGAATGGGAAGAGATCGCCAAGGCCCGTTTGAACGCACAGGGCGGTGGCCAGCAGATCCGCCGCGACGAGAACTGGGACTGGATCGCACTTTCAGCCAAATACCCAGGCGTCCAGGTCGACTTTGCTGCAGAATGCGGGCGCAAGAAGGGGGGACGCCGATTGGAACTGGAGGACCTGCTGGCGACCGGCTTGGACGGCCAGCTCCCCTTCGGCGTTCCGAGCCAGAGCGTCTACGTTCCGATTATGTGGCCCGAGCTGCGCGATCGCGAGATGTTCGGCTGGTTCTTGCGAATGAGCGAAGAACAGATCATGGAATCGGATATTTCGATCCGTTATCTGTTGGATCGCGGTCTGACCGTGATGCAACAAGTAGATGAGAAAGCCTAGTTCTCCATAATTGTCTTATAATAGATGTTCTGTAGCGAGAGAACGGATGTATTGCCCTTGCAATAGGCAATCCAGGCGTTCAAGAGAAAGACGTGGACCAGTGTGTTCTCGTTCATGGTGTCTTCCCCAAAGAGTTTGTGAATGGTCTGAAACGATTCCAGAATATCCTCAAAGGTGTAGCCCTTCTTCCAGATCTCAAGCAACTGATAGGTGCCCGGGACCAGACTCCGTTCTGCGAGGCTGTTCAGGAGAGGCAAGAAGTCGAGATGGAACGGCGTCGAACAGATCGTCTGAATGAGGCCGGCACTCGGCTTCTTATTCGTCGTCACCAGGATCGATCGAATCACGGTTAGAAGGCGCAAGAAATCGCTGACATTGTTCTGGCAGGTATTGAGTATCCAGGACCAGAGCTCTTCTGTGAACAGGTCGGGGCACGGCATTTTTGCGCGTTCCAAGAATGCTGCCTGATGTTCGTAGGGGTCGAGGGTGTCCATGGTCACATGGATGGTACGGCTCCTTAGTGCCGGGATCAAGTCTTCGATTGAGTTCCCAATAAAGATGAACCGTGTAATATGACTGTAGGTCTCCATGGGCCGCCGGAGCGCTTGTTGAGAGATCTGGGGGAACGTGTCGACGTCGTCGATGATGACCCAGCGATAGATCTTATTCGTGGTTGCATCATTCAAGAACGCACCCGGATTCATTTGGCGGATAAACATCGTCACATGGTTCCGAATGGTCTGGATGCCGCGGTCCTGGTCCGGTGTCAAGAGCATACATTCTTCCAAGGTCTCTTCGCCCCAGAGCTCAGGGTTTTTACGCCCCCTCGTAGTTGCATAGTGCTTCAAAAGGTCTTTTACTAAGGTGGTTTTGCCCGACCCCGCAGATCCTGTGAGAAAGATATGACAACTGGTTTCCAAAAGATGAAGACACTGTTTCCAAGGGGCTTGTTGGCCTATGAGGGAAGCCATTACTGATGGAAAGGGGCTTGGACTTTATACTCTATGAATGGAGTAGGGCATGGATGCGTTCAATAGAGTTCTTCAATCCTATATGTTTGATATGCTGCGCGTCCTTACTTATTATTTTGTAACACATAAACGAACCATTCTGGACCAAGTAAGCAAATATTATCTCTTCAGGGACGATGCGTTTCTATTTCTACTAAAGGGCGGATCTGCCGTCAAACTATGGCAGCAGGATGCATTTCCAATTGCAGATCTGGGAGACATGGATTGCACACTCCTTATAAATCCCTCTTTGCCTCATTCTGCATTTAACTATCTTCATTCTTATTTATTTGATATTGTTCATTATATATTTTTAAAGAATGTGCAGCCTGTGCCTGAAGCCAGAGTCGATGTTGGATACCGCTTAGTATAAAATTACGCCTCCTGCAAATTGCAGGAGGCGTAATTTTATACTAAGCACTAGTGTTAAGAATCTAATTACGTCCCTGGCCAGGGGCGTAATTAGATTCTTAACGGTATTATAATACCACCCTGACCGGTCTGGCTACCATTCATAAGAACAGGGACTATGGTATTTTTAAAGACAATCGTGCCTATACTCTGTTTACTCGGAAACAAAAGGATCCAATGATAGCCCCTAAAATCACATTCGAATCGCTTGGGAAACAGGGCACATTAGCAGACACGTGTCCCTTTATGATTGTGGGCCTACGCAATATCGTATTTGCCCAAGAAAAATCATCCGATATCTCTTTATTAAAATTACTGTTGAATACGGCCGAGCCGAGAGAACTTATTGACATTGCAATTCCGCATCAATCGAACCCGCTCTTGTCCTTCGAATTTGATCTATATTCGGTGGGCACAACGTTCCATACAGTATCAAGCCCTTCTCATTTGTCAGGGTTCTCTGAGAACGATATGCCCGTTGAGTTCGCTATTGCAAAACCGATTGCACTTCTTTACGAGCTCTCTGTAATTCAATTGCCCGACTATGAAACGCGCCCTGAAAAACTAGGAAAACGGAAAGGGTATATAAACTATCTTAAAACTCGCAACAATGTACGCAACAATGTGAGAGCAAGAACTACACAGAAGGCCATTACTGCACGAAGTGGCCGCTTAATACCGAAGAATGTATCGCTTAGTATAAATTTACCCCCCTACCGATCGGTAGGGGGGTAAATTTATACTAAGCACTAGTGTTAAAAATCTAATTACCCCCTCAGTAGGAGGGGGTAATTAGATTTTTAATGGTACTGAATGCTGCAATCAAAGAGAGCGGTAATAATAGATTTGTTACCATTAAAAAATCGTTTGAATACATCCCTGTTCACGATAAACTCATCGATCGGGCAGGGATAGATCGCCTAACCTTTACAGATGTATAGTCTAAAGCATCGTATCCCTTCTTTTGAAAGCACAAGCAACATGAGCGGCGACCTCTACAAACTGCTTGGAATCGAACGCAATGCATCCCCGAGCGATGTAAAGCGCGCCTTTCACAAACTCGCCCTTCTGCATCATCCTGACAAGGGCGGCAACGAGGAGACCTTCAAGAAGATGCAGCAGGCCTATGAAGTGTTGTCAGACGACGGAAAGCGCAGGCACTACGATGCGACGGGACAGATTCCTGGAGAACAGGTTACGGGACAGGGTGGCGGCATGCCCTTTCCGTTTCCCTTCGACATCGGGAATCTCTTTGGGATGTTTGGGCAAGGCGGGCGGCCCAACCGGCCACGAGGCATGAAGCCGCCACCCAAGCAGGAGAAGCTCAAGCTCACCTTGGCCCAAGTCTACTTCGGCCACTCCTTTCAGATCCACTTGGACCGATTCAAGTCGTGTGGGCCGTGCCAGGGCTCGGGCGCGAAGCGCAAGGAGCCCTGTGGTTCCTGCGGGGGGGCAGGCATGGTGATACAGACCATGAATCTGGGCGGTATGGTCATGCAGAGCCAGGGACCCTGTCGGGACTGTAACGGAGAAGGAAGTCGGATCGTGGAGTCCTGTGGCGCATGCAACGGCAATAAGAAGGTACAGGAAAAGCGGCTAATCGATGTACAGATTCCTGCGGGCACGCAGGACGGGGAGGTCTTCGTCTTTCAGGAGGTCTGCTCGGAAGTGCCTGAGTTCGAGAAGGCGGGAGATCTCCAGCTGACCATTGAGACTGCACCGGGTGCATGGAAACGGATAGGTGCGAAGGGGCAGCATCTGGAGTATGAGGTGTCGCTGAATTTGGCGGAGTCGCTCATTGGAACCAAGGTGAAACTGGAGGGTCATCCGGCCTGGGAAGAGGGACTGTGGATTGATGTGCCGGCGGCCTCGTTCCAGGATGATGTCTATTGCGTGACGGGTCTGGGGATGCCGATCAAGGGCACTACGAATGTATACGGAGATCTCTATCTACGGATCAAGATCTCTGCGAAGTTGTCGGAACGAAAGGAGCTGTCGTCGGAATCTCTCCAGAGCCAGCTCAGAACTGTGTTTGGTCCTTTGTGCCGGTCACAGGAATTGCCGGCTGACGCGGAACTTCAGAAGGAACTGTACCTTACCAAGTTGCCCTAGGTGGGGGACATCAGTGGGGGACATCAGGTAGGTCGGCAAAGCCGACCTACCTGCCTCCCCCATACCCCCTGTTTACTTATGCTGATTATGCTACTCATGTAAACAGGGGGTTACTTATATTACTTATGCTACGAATGTAAACAGGGGGGGTTACTTATATTACTTATGTTACTTATGTTACGAATGTAAACAGGGGGTATGGGGGAGGAAACCCGCCCGAAGGGCGGGTTTTTGTCCCCCACTAGGAGCGATCACGCATATCAGCCGCCAACTGTTCCGTAGAGGTACCCTTATAGTAGTCGGGATTCAGACCGGCACGGCTGTAGGCTTCCTTGTTGTCGAGCAGAAGTCCGGGAGCGGACACAGTGTCATAGCCTAGGGCCGGCATGCCGCCGCCCTGCTGACTGCGTTTACGCTGGGACTGACGACGCTTCTGGCTACGCTGCTTCTGGGCGCGCTGCTTCTGGGCGCGCTGCTTCTGGCTGCGCTGCTTCTGGCTACGCTGCTTCCGTGACTTCTTGTGCATCTTCTTGTGCCGCTTGCCGCCGGACTGATCGGCCACCGGCACCTCCTTCGTCGCAAGTGTTTCATCGTGGAGCAGTGCAGAAGCCGCAATGGCCTGGTCAATCCCATTCATCATGGCCGATCCGCGAAGATTGGAATCGAGCGTAACAAAGGCTTCAGACAGAGGCGCAGAACCGCCATGCTGCTCCTGGTGATACTTCGAAAAGTCCACGCCCTGACGATCCGAAAGTGTGGTCGGAGCGCCCACCGGTGCCTCTCCCAGAGATCGATTTCCCCCCCGGTGCTTCCGAGAGCTACGTACCTTCTTTCCACTGCGTCTTGATTTGGCCATTCTACTGAATACCCTTTAAAATAATTTTCACACAGTTCTATAGAACTCGAATGGAACCTCAGTGGATGCAGCAGATCTCCAGCAAGTCCGTCTGTGATCTCTATTACATTATTTTCGTGATTTACGCAATCCTCGGCGTAATCGCCGTGATCAATGTCGTCGCCGTTCTCTTCATGAAGCTCCCTCTGGGTCTTAAGCTAAGCATGGCCGCGCAGGGTATTATCACGGCCACGGTGCTCGTGGTTCTCTCCCTGTTTCAGTACATTGTGTGCGACCGGGCGCTTCTGACCAAGGATGCGCAGAAGGCGGCGGAGGGCTTTTACAGCAAGGCCGGCAGTCCCAGTCGCAAGTAAATTTATAGTAGGCCACTGAAATTATCCAGCAGGCGTTCGTCTAAGATTCCAATTACTCCCCGTCTAGTTCTTAGCACTAGTGTGCTGGTATAAATTTAAGCCCCCAAGCGGGGGCTTAAATTTATACATCCTCCGTAGTAATTATATTTTTAAGGTCTTATTGGTCTAAACCACCGAATTTATAAATGTATCAATATTATTACTACACAATAAAGGTGTAAATTTGTTTATTTTCTCATCATCCCAGTACCACCATTTAATTTCTAATAATTTTTCTATTTGCTCTGGTGTAAACCTATATTTAATCAATTTTGCCGGATTTCCTCCAACTAAACTATAGGGTTCTATATTTTTAAAAACATGACTGTTGTTTGCAATTACAACTCCATCTCCAATAGTTACACCTGACATTATTGTTACCCTATCGCCAATCCATACATCATTGCCGATAATTACATCTCCTTTTGTAGATGGGTGCCCTTCACCGTTATAAATATTAAATTTATTTTTATGTACATGGCCAAATGGATATGTAGTAACCCAATCTACCCTATGATTGCCTCCTAAATATATATTTACATTCTCTGCTATAGAACAAAAATTTCCTACAACTAATTTAGCATTTTCATTTTTCCAGTGTACAGTGGGAATTCCATATGTATATTTTCCAAATGCCATTTATATGTTGTATGTTGTATGTTATATGATTATAGTAGTAACCGTTTAGACCGCTCCCTTGCCCCTGAGGCGTTGGTCTTAACACGAGTGCTTACGAAGAGATAATTAGATTTACTCATTATCCGCCTGCAGAGCCGCCAGATTGACCTTGCGCTTCTGGATCTTTCCTGATACGACGTAAATGGAGTTCTCTGTAAGAATCAAAAAATCATCGCCGACCTTGTACAGCTTCTGCACAAGCGAAGTGAACTCTTCCTTGGACTTGACGAGGACCTTGTCCTTGTCCTTGGATTCACTATCCTCGCCCAAGAAGGCCTTGCCGGTG